>Ga0315537_1000800_pt1 | contig 24925 bp, 23 predicted proteins | sample SalMarSW160270MG_FD_203091 | JGI IMG/M metagenome (GOLD analysis project Ga0315537, IMG submission 203091) | Salt marsh sediment microbial communities from the Plum Island Ecosystem LTER, Massachusetts, United States - Salt Marsh Sediment SW1602-70 ...
TAAAACGCACGCTAAAAACCAGACCATTCCCTCTCAACTTACCATAACGCTAAAAACAAATCCCCGAAGCTAATTAGCTTCGAATTGTTTCCCCAATTTTTTTAGCGTTGTTTTTGTCACCCCCCGACTTGTGCTACAATCGCTAGAGATATGACAATCTCAGACGAACTGCACCTGCGCCACCTCACCCTGGACGAGGCACTGCCCAAGCTCGACCAGTACCTCAACGACGCCTTCATGGCCGGCTTCTATCAGGTAAAAATAATCCACGGCAAGGGGACGGGCACCCTGCGCCAGGCGGTCAGGAAGATACTGGACAAGCACCCGCTGGTAGACTCCTACCGGCCCGCCGTCTACGGGGAAGGCGGCGCCGGTGTCACCGTAGTCGAGCTAAGCCACAGGTAGTCATTGAAAGCTGAGCCCTTTTTGACTATAATAGCTATGCTACCTGTGGTGAGTGTAGCCGAGTGGTCTAAGGCGCCAGGTTGTGGCCCTGGAGAACGAGGGTTCGAATCCCTCCACTCACCCCACCATATTCTTATCCGCCCCTCGCCGGTGGTTGGCAAAAACCCAGGCCCGGGTTCTCTTGATAAAGTCTCTGACCTCCTCATCGGTTCGAAAATCTTCTTCACCGAAGTAGTCACGATGAACCATCCTGCCCACTGGCCTCATGAGCTTGGGCCTCGATTTATAAGCGGGATAGCCCAACGCGACCATATCGTAGACCTCCATCTCGGTGGGTATGTGTAAAAGGTTCTTTAACAAGCAATGGTTATAAGGTGATGCCACCAAAGATACCCACTGGCTGGCCAGGCCCAGCGTCGTAGCCGCCAGATGCATATACAAAAAAGCATTGGCCAGGCTTGAGGTGTAGATTGACTGCCTTAAATGCGAGTCATATCTTACAACCATGGGCAATCCCACCTGAGTTCTGGTATCGCCAAACAGCAATATAAGAACCGGGGCATTCTGGTACTCCATCTCCGGGTCAAGCCAGGGCTGCCGTTTCTGCCTCATCCAAGGCTCACACATGTCTTCTATTCTGGAGAATCCCGAGTCTCCGGCATGACGTGGCCGCCTGGCAATTCGCATAACATCATCTTTTAATTGCTTATCCTTGATGACGACAAACTCCCACGGCTGCGAGTTAAAGCCGGAAGGGGCCCAGCGGGCGGCTTCAATAATCTTGTCCACATATTCATCAGGTATAGGATCCGGCTTAAACCGGCGGATACTTCGCCTGTTTTTGGCCAGTTCCAGAAAACCATCGTAATCCATAGTAACCCCCTCGTTAATATAATTATTCCCAAAAACAAGTATAGGCACAACCCACCCACCAAAGCAATAGCTTCAAGAATAACCGAATTCAATTGACAAGAATAAGTGGTAGCACTAGAATGCTATCGGCGCCCATAGCTCAGCGGACAGAGCATCGGTCTTCGGAACCGAGTGTCGTGGGTTCGAATCCCTCTGGGCGCGCATCTGAGCTACCCTTGTTAAAAATACTTGCTTAAGAAAGGGGATAGCAACTATGAACTATCACACCACCCTGAGCCAGAAAAGCTTTATGAAGCTATTGGGGCTGGCAAGCACCGGTAACTCCGGCAAAGCCGCCACTACCTACCATGACCTTGACGAGGTCAAGGCGTCGCCGGCGGCGGGGTGGAAAATGCCCCGGTGGATAAAGGAAGCCGATAAACCCACCGTGGACATTGACTGGGACCAGATGAAGCGCTTCAACTGCAGCAATATCATGTTCAACGATGGCTTTGCCCAGGCGGTCGGTCCTGATAACGCCATGAAGCTAGGGGCACGAGCGGCGGAGAAGAGTAAACAAAGTATACTTAACCAGGAACCGGGGTTCACCCTGAGGGACAAGGCACTGGGCGCCGGCGGATGGGTAACATCACTCCTGACAGCAGAGCGTGCCTTCCTCGGCCCCGGGTTCAATGTTCCAGCGGAATTTTGTGCCATACCCGAAGACTTTAGCTATCCCCGCTACGAAGGCACACCCGAGGAGAATACGCAAATGGTTCGGGCAGCGGCCAAAATCTACGGGGCTGCCTCGGTAGGTGTGGTCGAGCTTGACCAAAACACCCGCAAACTAATCTATTCACATGACGGCTGGGATGGCAGGGACTGGGAGTTTGAAGATGTAGACAAGGCCTACGAGACGAAAAAGAAGAAGGTGATACCCTATAAGGCGCAATGGGTTATTGTCTACACCGTCCGGATGTCCCAGCCATCCATGGCCTTGGCACCTAGTGCATTAGAAGAAGCCGCCACCTCCATGGGCTATTCCGAGGGTACCTCGGTCCAGCTCCGCCTACAGCAGTTCATCACCAGGTTGGGCTACCAGTGCCTGGCCGACGGCAGCATGGGCACCTTAGGTAACAGCCCCGGCTTCGGCGTGCTGGCCGGGCTGGGCGAGCTGAGCCGTTTGAACCGGATGATTTCGCCAAGGTGGGGGCCCATGGTGCGGGTATTCAAGGTAATCACCGACCTGCCGCTGGCTCCCACCAAACCGATAGATGCCGGCATTTTCCGCTTCTGCCGCACCTGCAAGAAGTGCGCCGAGTTCTGCCCCACTAATGCCCTCAGCATGGAAACAGAGCCCTCATGGGAGGTACAGGGGCCCTGGAACAACCTCGGCATCAAGACATACTATGAAAAAGCGCCTAACTGTTTTTCGGGTTGGCTGAGCCTGGGCGGGCATGTCGGGCATGAAAGTAATTGAAGTCGTCCAGAGCCTGCCCAAAGATAAGGCATACCTCGCCTACCTGCCCTTTCCCACCGAGCTGTGCACCCTGTGCGCGGGGCGTACCAAAAAGGGGCTGGAACCGGCCTGCGTCAAGCACTGCATGGCCGCCTGCATGAAATACGGCAGGGTAGAAGAGCTGGCCAAAGAGATGGGCCAGAAACCCAGGATGGTGCTCTGGGCGCCCCGCTAGCCGCCAGACAGACATCGCCACAGGTATTGACATTCAACCCCAAAACGTTCAGAATGGGTAGCGTTTCTATGTGCCGGAAGAGCCAGTGTAATCCTTGGCGAAAACTCCACACTTCTGAGACATAGCCTATCCTGATTCTCGATTACGGGTCAAGCAGACCGTGGAATTAAACCAGAGGAGGTGCTGGATAGGTCAAAAAACCACCACCAAACATTGGCGAATTAAAGAGCCCAATAATAGGTTAAGGAGGTAAAAAAACATGGCCGGAAATCTGGTAAACGCACTGGCTGACTTAAAGGAAGATGAGGCTCTTAAGATTGTTAAAGATAGGCTTAATGCCGGTGAAGAGCCGCTCAAAATCCTGGAAGATGCCAGAAAAGGCATGGAAATCGTGGGCAAGCGCTTTGCCGATAGCGAGTATTTCATACCCGACCTGGTCTACTCCGGCGAAATCTTAAAGGCAGTAACCGAGCTGGTCAAGCCCAAGATGACCAAGGCAGCGGAGAGCAAGAAGCTGGGCAAGGTTGTCTTCGGCACGGTGGCCGGTGATATACACGATATCGGCAAGGACATCGTCGCCTTCATGCTCGATGTCAACGGCTTCGAGGTCATAGACCTGGGCGTGGATGTACCGGTGCAGAAGTTCGTCGATAAGATAAAGGAAACCGGTGCCCCCGTTGTTGGCTTAAGCGGATTCCTGACGCTGGCTTTTGATTCCATGAAACAAACTATAGAAGCCATCAAAGATGCTGGTCTGAAAAACAAGGTGAAAATCATGATTGGCGGCGGCCAGATCAGCGAGGAGATAAGAAAGTATACCGGCGCTGATGCCTACGGCAAAGACGCCATGGCAGCGGTAACACTGGCCAAAGGATGGATAGGAGGCAAGTAAGCATCTCCACAGCAAAAAAGCAAAAAAAGGAGACAAAAAATGGAAAGGAAATGGGAAGAGTTATCACCAGATGAAAGGCAGGAGGTGCTGTTTGAGAGGTGGCTTTCGCCGAAAGACCATGAGGGGAATGACCTTAAATTCAAAAGCCCCAAAGCCGAGAAAGCGTACAAAGAAAGAGTAACCAGGCTCAAAGATGCAATTCAACTCAAGAAATTGCCCGACAGGGTGCCGGTCCTTCCCATTGTTGGCTTTTTCTACGCTTTTTACGCCGGCTTCACCCCTAAAGAGGTGATGTATGACTACGAAAAGGCCGTCTCAGCAGCTAGAAAATACGTCTTGGAACTTGAACCGGATTTTCACATGGGCGCGATTGGGCCTGGCCCGGGAAAGTTCTTTGACATTCTTGACTACAAGTTATACGCCTGGCCCGGCCATGGAGTCTCACCCAACGGTACCTACCAATGCCTTGAAAAAGAATATATGAAGGCGGATGAATATGATGCTTTGATTCAGGACCCGTCGAACTTTTACAGTAATATCTACCTGCCGCGCATATACGGCGCGCTGCAGGCCTTCACGGCTCCCAGTCTCACCAACGTGCTCGAAATATTTGGACTTGCCTTTAATTTCATACCCTATGGTCTGCCCCCCGTTCAAGCCGCCTATAAGGCCCTGATGGAAGCCGGGAATGAAGCCCTTAAATGGGCCATGGCGATGGGTGCCTTCAATGAGGAGATAGCAGCAGCAGGATTTCCCGCCGCCGCCGTCGGCATGGCCAAGGCACCTTATGACACACTCGGCGACACCCTCAGAGGAACCAGAGGGCTAATGGTTGATATATACCGGCAGCCCGATAAGGTCCTCAAAGCCCTGGAAGTATTAACGCCGATAATGATTAATACTGGGGCAGGCGCGGCCAAGGGGGCCGGACTTCCTCTAGTGTTTATACCGCTACATAAAGGTGCCGACGGTTTCCTCTCCGATGAGCAGTTTAAGACCTTCTACTGGCCAACCCTTAGAAAGCTCCTCATGGGCTTAATTGATGAGGGCTGCATCCCGTTTCTTTTTGTTGAGGGGAGCTACAACACCCGTCTGAAAGTTATCCGGGATGTACCTAAAGGTAAGACTTTATGGTCGTTCGATACCACAGACATGGCTAAAGCCAAGGAAATGCTGGGCGACGTTGCCTGCATCGGCGGCAACGTGCCTATCGACCTGTTAGCCGTAGGCACCCCCGAGCAGGTGAAAGACTACACCAAAAAACTCATCGATACTTGCGGCAAAGGCGGCGGTTATCTTATGGCCAATGGGGTGGCACTCGATGAGGCAAAGCCGGAAAATGTCAAGGCGATGATAGACGCCACCAAGAAATACGGCGTCTACAAATAGGTAACTCAACCGGCCGGGTATCGGGGTTATCCTGGTGGCATACTCTCGCCAGCGGCGGGACGCCGCATTAGATAAATATGCCCGTAATCCGTGGCATCCCCTTAGTTTAAAGGAGCGATAAGAATGGGGAAGGAACGGGAAGAGTTAACACCCGGGGAAAAGCAGGAAGACTTATTTGCCCAGTGGCTTTCGCCGGAGGACGTAGAGTTTGCCAGCCCCGCCGCCGAAAAGGCATATAAAGAAAGGGTAACCAGGCTAAAGGATGCCATTCAACTGAAAAAGCTGCCGGACCGGGTGCCGGTCATGCCCATACTCAGTTTTTTCCCCGCTTTTTATGCCGGAATAACCCCCCAGGAAGCCATGTATGACTACGACAAGCTTTACGCAGCCTTCAAGAAATACGTCCTCGACTTTGAGCCGGATGTAAACCCCGGCATCGGTATTCCCACCCCGGGCCGGGTCTTCGATATCCTTGACTATAAACTATACGCCTGGCCCGGCCGCGGCGTCTCGCCCAACAGCACCTACCAGTGTCTTGAAAGGGAATACATGAAGGCGGATGAATATGACGCCCTGATTCGGGACCCGTCGTACTTCTTCACCAGCACCTACTTCCCCCGCATTTTTGGCAAGTTAGAAGCCTTCGAAGATCTACCCAATCTGGCCAATATCCAGGAAATCCCGTTCGTCGGCCCCAATCTCATACCCTTTGGGACATCAAAGGTTCAGGCCGCCTATAAAGCCCTGCTCAAGGCCGGCAGTGAAGCCAAGAAATGGGCGGAAGTCGTTCATGACTTCAACAAGGAGATGGCGTCGCTGGGCTTTCCCGCCGGTGCCGGCGGATTTTCCAAGGTACCCTTTGACGTAATCGGCGATACCCTCAGGGGCACCAGGGGGATAATGGTGGATATCTACCGCCAGCCCGATAAGGTCATCGAAGCCATGGAGGCAATAACGCCATTAATGATTGATATGGGGGTATCGGCAACACAGATGGCGGGCAACCCGCTGGTGATGATACCCCTGCACAAAGGCGCCGATGGCTTCCTCTCCGATGCGCAGTTCAAGAAATTCTACTGGCCTCACTTTAAGAAGCTGCTCATGGGCCTGATTAACGAGGGCTGTGTCCCGCTGCCCTTCGTCGAAGGGAGCTATAACACCCGCCTGGAAGTTATCCGGGACATACCTAAAAGCACCACTTTCTGGACCTTCGACACTACTGACATGGCTAAAGCCAAAAAGATACTCGGCGGCATTGCCTGCATCGGCGGCAACGTACCCACCGACCTGTTGAGCGTCGGCACACCCCAGCAGATAAAAGACCGCGTCAAGAAGCTCATCGGTAGCTGCGCCAGGGGCGGCGGTTATGTCGTGGCCAACGGGGTGGCCGCCGACGATGTCAAGCCGGAAAACATGAAGGCCATGATTAACTCCACCAAGGAGTACGGCGTCTACAAATAGGCACTTTAACAGGGAGAAGCTATGCCGGTAATCCGTGATATCCCTTTGAGCCTCAAGACCGGGGCAGTGCTGCGCCGGCAGGGACTGGGGGGGAAAGCCAAGGTCCGGCCTGAGATAAAAAGCCTGATTGAGGAGCTGCTGGCCAGCGTAGAGAACAATCATCTTCTGGAGCCGGCGGCGGCCTATGAATGCTATCCGGTAACCGGGATGAGCGGCAGCCAGATATCACTGGAGGGCGATAAAGCGATACACGGTCCGGCACTACCGGCCCTCTTCCCGGAAGCGAGAGAGCTGGCCGTTATAATCTGCACCATCGGCCCCAAACTGGAAAACCAGGCCAGCGGCTACACCAAGAACGGCCAGGCTCTGCGCGGCATGCTCCTGGATGGCATCGGCAGCGCCGCCATAGACACGCTGATTCCGGAAACCCTCAGGATTATCGCCAAAGAGGTCTCAGTGCGAGGCTACGAGATAAGCAGCCCGGTCAACCCGGGTATGCCCGGCTTTGCCATGACCGAGCAGTGGAATATAATGGAACTGGTCAAGGCAGATGAAATCGGGGTGAGCCTGACCAATTCGGGAATACTGGTCCCCCGCAAGTCGGTCTCCATGGTCATCGGTATCGGCCCCAGGATGACCAGGTGGACACAGGCCGAGGTCTGTGCCCGCTGCAGCCTCAGGGAGACCTGCCCTTATAAAGTAAAGGAGTAAATCATGACAGCCTGTAAGATTGATTTTGAGCCGGTAGGCAGAAGAGGGGAATGCCAGAGCCAAGATTCCCTTCTGGCCTGTGCCCGCCAGCTCGGTGTCGGCATCAGCAGCATCTGCGGCGGCAAGGGCACCTGTCACTCCTGCAAGGTGCAGGTCTTAAGCGGCAGCGTCTCCAAACCAACCCCCAGCGAACTGGAAACCTTCTCCCCCCAGGAGTTGAAAGCGGGCTGGCGTCTCGCCTGCCAGACCTATCCCCGCAGCAATATTAAAGTAAACGTGCCCGCCGAATCAATGACCACCCCCCAGCGCCTCCAGGTAGAGGGACAGGAGGTAACGGTTCGCCCCCAACCCCCGGTTAAGACCTACCGCCTGAAACTGGCCGTACCCTCACTGGAAGCACCACAGGCTGACGCCGATAAACTGCTCCAGAAGCTGAACCAGCGCTATAAGCTTAACTGCAAAAAGGTTGATATCGGTGCGCTGCGCGTCATCTCCGACCAGCTAAGGTCCTGGAAGTGGCAGTGCCAGGCGGCTGTCCGCAGCGGCGAAGTGATAGCCCTCCTGCCCCCCAAAAGCCACCCTCTGGGGCTGGCCATAGACCTGGGCACCACCAAGATTGCCGGCTATCTGGTTAATTTGAGCGATGGCAAAACATTGGCCGCCAGGGGGGTGATGAACCCCCAGATAAGCCACGGTGAAGATATCATCAGCCGCATCAGCGGCGCCGTGCATTCGGAGGAAGAGCGAGCCCAGATACAGGAGCTGGCGGCGGAAGCCATCAGCCAGCTTGGCGCCGACCTCTGCGCCGAAATCGGCGCCAAGCCCGAAGAAATCGTCGAGGCGGTGGTCGTCGGCAATACCGCCATGCACCACCTCTTCCTCAGCCTGCCGGTAAGGCAGCTGGCCCTGTCCCCCTTTATACCAGCGGTCAGCCGGGCCCTGGATATTAAAGCCCGTAATTTAAACTTAAACTTTGCCCCCGGCGCCTACGTGCATCTACTACCCAACCTGGCCGGTTTCGTCGGCGCTGACCATGTCGCCATGCTGCTGGCCACCGGAGTCGCCCCCAAAAAAGGCCCCATAGTGGCCCTTGACATCGGCACCAACACCGAAGTCTCTGTAATCCACGAAGGCAGGATAGTCAGCACCTCCTGCGCCTCCGGCCCCGCTTTTGAAGGCGGCCATATCAAGTACGGTATGCGGGCAGCGACCGGGGCTATCGAGCGCCTGCAGATAAGCGACGATAAAGTCCAGTACCAGACCATCGGCGAAACGCCGCCGGTGGGCATCTGCGGCTCAGGCATTCTCGATGCCCTGGCCCAGCTTTACCTGGCTAAAGCCATTGATGAAGGCGGCCGCCTGAACGCTGACCACCCCCGCGTCCGCAGCCAGCGCGGCCAGCGCGAGTTTATCCTGGTCAGCAAGGAAGAACGGAAAGGCCAGCCCGCCATCACCATCACCCAGCGCGATGTGAGAGAGCTACAGCTGGCCAAGGCCGCCATCCGCAGCGGCATCCAGGCATTACTGGAGGCGAGCGGCGTCCCGGAAGAAGAAATAAAGCAGGTAATCATTGCCGGTGCCTTCGGCACCTACATCAATGTCACCAGCGCCATTGAAATCGGCATGCTGCCCTCACTGCCGCTGGCCCGCTTTCTTCAAGCCGGCAACGCCGCCGGCATGGGGGCCAAGCTGGCGCTGATTTCCCTTAAATCCCGGGCTCAGGCTCAAGCGCTGACCTCCCGCGCCCGCTATATCGAACTGGCCAGCGCCCACGATTTCGAGCAGACCTTCATGCAGGCCAGCTACCTGGGAAAATACCGCATCATTAGTGGAAAAAGAGAGAAAATCGGCTGATTGTCATTCACTTCTTCGGGTTACCCCTACCCTTGGCCTTCTCTTCCTTCTCCTCACCCTTGGTAAAATCCCTCAGCTTCTCCGCCAGAGAGGTCAGGCGCTTCTGCACCCGGCCGTTGATGGAACCAGACTCAAAGCGGCCGTCCTTGCGGCGCTTGCCCGCCTTCACCCCGGTCAGCGCCTCAATGCCCTGGTCGATGGTGCTCACCGGGTAGATATGGAACTTGCCGTCTTTAACCGCCGCCGCCACCTCTTCCTTCAGCATCAGGTTCCTTACGTTAGAGGCGGGGATAAGCACCCCCTGCTCCCCGTTCAAGCCCCTGGCCCGGCAGATCTCAAAGAAACCCTCAACCTTCTCGTTGATGCCCCCGATAGCCTGCACCTCCCCCTTCTGGTTGACCGAGCCGGTAACGGCGATGCCCTGCTTTATGGGCACATCGGCCAGGCGGGATAGGATAGCGTAAAGCTCGGTGCTGGAGGCGCTGTCCCCCTCCACCTCTCCATAGCTCTGCTCAAAGACCAGCCGCGCCGACAGGGAGAGCGGTATATCGCCGACGTACTTGTCGGTTATATAGCCGTTCAGTATCATCACCCCCTTGGTGTGGAGGGGCCCCCCCAGCTTGGCCTCCCGCTCGATATCAACCAGCCCCTCCCGCCCCACACCCACGCTGGCGGTTATCCGGTTGGGGCGGCCGAAGGCAAAATCGCCCAGGTCTATCACCGCCAGGCCGTTCACCTGCCCGGTCTTCTCCCCCTCGGCATCGATGATGATCATGCCGCTAGCTATCATCTCGTTGATGCGCTGCTGGATAAGGTTGGAGCGGTAGACCTTCTCCTCGATGGCTTTGTCCACATGTTTTCCCTCGATATGCCTGGCTTTATCCTCATCGGCCCAGAAGCTGGCCTCACGCAGAATATCGGCGATATCGGCAAAGAGGGCGGATAACTTTTTCTGGTCGCCGGCCAGCCGCGAGCTGTGCTCGATTATCTGGGCCAGGGCGCTGCTGCTCAGGTGCTTCAGGTTTTCACTGTTGCAGATGCGGCAGATAACGGCGGCGTAGTCTTTCAGATTGGCCGCTGTCCGGTCCATGCGGCTGTCAAAATCAGCCTTGACCTTGAACAGCTCCTTGAAGTCCGGGTCCAGCCGCAATAAGAGGTAGTAAAACATGGGCTCCCCGATAACCACCACCTTCACCTCCAGCGGTATCGGCTCCGGCCTCAGGCTCTTGGTCACCACAAAGCCGAGCCGCTCACCCAGTTCTTCGATAACCAGCTTGCCGTCACGCAGGGTTCTCTTCAAGCCCTCCCAGGACTGGAAGTTGGTCAGTATATCCTCGATTCTCAACACCAGGTAGCCGCCGTTGGCGTGGTGCAGGGAGCCGCCCTTAATCATGGTGAAATCGGTGGATAAAGCCCCGAACTGGGCTTCCTTTTCCATACGCCCGAAGAGGTTGTTAAAGGTAGGGTTCAGCTCCAGGATAACCGGCGCCCCCTTCACCCCGGAGTTGTCCACCAGCAGATTAACCTCGTATTTCCTTAAAGCCTGTTTATTGGCCATCTCCCGCATGGCGGCCATTGGGTCTCCCTCCTGGGCTTTGGGCTCAGCCCGGAACTGCTCAAAGTGCTCGATAATATCCTGCTCTACCTCTTTCAGGTAGGCAACCACCTGCGGTATCTGGCCGTACTTCTCCCCCAGCTTCTCGAAGAGGTGTCTGACGGAGTAGCCGGCCACCTCGCGGTCGGTATCTTCCAGCTGCTTATCGATAGCGCTCTGCTCGGCAGTTAGCTTGGCGATTTGCTCCTTCATCTCGTCGGCCAGCTCATCCTGCTTCTTCTTTAGCGCCTCTTTCTCTTGAGTGCCCAGCTTGTTATAGGCTTCCTCGTTCATTGGCTCACCGTCGGCAGCCGGTACAAAAACCACTCCCACCGGCGTCGCCTGGAGGATAAACCCCTTCTCCCTGGCCTTTTTCTCCAGCATTTTGAATACCGCTGCCCGCTTCTTGTCAAAATCCTCGGTTATCTCCCCCCGCCGTTCGGCATACTCCTTGCTGGTAAAGGTCTGGACGAGGCTGCGCCGGGCATTATCAATGGCAACCTCCATGTCTTTGCGCAGGGTCTCCCCCATCCCCGCCGGTACTTCCAGGGCATGCGGGCAGTAGGCATCACGGAAGTTATGCACATAGCACCAGTCGGACGGGGTTGCCTTCCTGGCGGCCAGCGCTTCCATGAATGACTTTATGGCCGTGGTCCGGCCGGTGCCGGCCAGCCCCGAAACATAGACGTTAAAACCCGCTTTGGCGATATTGAGGCCGAACTTTAGCGCGCTCAGCGCCCTATCCTGGCCGATGATACCATCTTTGGGCTTTAGCTCCTCGGTGGAATCACACTTAAACACGGTCGGGGGGCACTGCAGTCTCACCTGCTCGGCGGTCAGTTCCTTGGCCATAGCTCACCTCCTTGAAGCGCAGTCTATATAATAACAAATATCGGTCTCTATAGCATACAACATAAGCCAGATAGTATCCAGATATGGAAACCCTATCCCCTTTATCCCCTTCCCCTTATCAAGGGGAAGGGGAATAATGATATAAAAGAGGGGCGATAGCCCCTCTTAAACTCCCCAAAGTAAGAGAGTTTTAGAGGCACAGCCTATGAGGGCGGGCGGGTGGTAAGTAAAACGCCCGAAAGCAGGAGAGGGGTGGGGAAGCAAGTTTCAGAAGCGCAGCTTATACGGGCGGGAGGGTGGGGAAAAACATTTATCAAAAAGAGAGGGCAAGGCCCGTTAAATCTTGGAGCTACCGGCTTCAACCAGCTCAGCCGATTTTCTGATGCGGAGAAAGGCGTCAACCACCTCGGGGTCAAACTGGCCGCCCCGGTTGTGTTTTATCTCATCACAGGCAGTCTGGATGCTCTTAGCGGCACGGTAGGGACGGCCGGAGATAATGGCGTCATAGGTATCAGCCACCGCCAGGATGCGGGCGGCCAGCGGTATCTGCTCACCGGACAACCGGTCAGGATAACCGGCGCCGTCGTAGCGCTCGTGGTGGTGTCTCACCGCCTTCAGGATAGCCTCATCCTCGACGATGGGCGTCAGGATGTGTGCACCGATGTCGGAGTGGGACAGTATATGCTGGTACTCCTTGGCGCTCACCTTACCCGGCTTATTCAAGACCGCCTCCCTCACCCCGATCTTACCGATATCGTGGATTAAGCCGGCCAGCCTTATCTTTTCAATTTCCGGCTTGGATAAGCCCAGCTCGGCGGCTATTGCCACCGATATCCCGGCCACCCGCTGCGAATGGCCGCTGGTATATTTATCCTTGGCCTCCAGAGCGTAGGCCAGCGCTGTTATAGCATTAAGAAAGGCGTTGCGGATCTTCCGCGCCTGTTCCTCCACCTTCTGCTCCAGGTGCAGCTGATAGTCTCTGATTTCCAGCTCCAGCCTCTTTTTCTCCAGAGCCCTGTCTACACTCAGCACCACCTCATCCAGGTTGAACGGCTTGGTGATATAGTCATAGGCTCCCTGCTTCAGACACTCGATGGCGGTATTGATGTCGATAACCGCCGTGGCCATGATTACGGCTATGTCAGGATGGGCCGCCTTTATCTCGGCCAGCAGCTCAACCCCCGACCTGCCCGGCATCTTGATATCCAGAATCGCCAGCTGCACGTCGGTGCTCTTTATCAGCTCAATAGCCTCATCGGCGGTGCTCGCCTGCTCACAACGGTAGCCGGCTGCCCCCATCTTCTCCACCAGGACCCGCCTGACTACCGCCTCATCGTCAACGATTAATATAACCAGTTGCTTTTCCGCCATTATCAGCCGACCTCTAGACTAGACACTCGATAGTCGCCTCAAGTTATCCCTGACCAGGGCTCTAAGCTCGTCCGGGGAAAACGGTTTGAGCAGAAATGGACGGCCCGTCCGTTCCAGAAAGCTCTGAGTGTCATCACTGATGACATCACCGGTGGTGAATATCACCCTGTCGGCCAGCTCCGGGTATCTCTCCTCGATATAATGATAAAGCTGCTTGCCGTCCATCACCGGTGTCTTGATATCAACCAGAAGCAGGTCATAGTCTGCCTTCATCAACATACTTGCCGCGACCACCCCGTTTTGAGCAAAGTCCACCTGATACCCCTGGCTGGTGAGAGTGCGGCGGCAGACCTGCCTGATGCTGGCCTCATCCTCAACCGATAAGATTTTACCTTTATCGCCGCTGTAGCTACTCATGGCTACCTCCTTGGCTCTCAGTACCCGCCAGAACCGGTAGTTCCACGACAAAGGTAGCCCCTTTACCCGGTTCGCTCTCGGCATACAGCAGGCCGTTATGCTCGGTTACAATCCCGTGGCAGATACTCAAGCCTAAGCCCGTCCCCTCCCCCACCTCCTTGGTGGTGAAAAAGGGGTCAAACAGGTGCACCAGGTCATCTTTAGCAATCCCGGGACCATCATCGGTAAAGGAGGCTATGATAGTATTGCCGACACGCCGGGTAGCAATAGTCAGGGTACCCCTCTGGTGCGCCTCGAGCATAAAATGCTCGGCGTTGATAATGATATTGAGAAATACCTGCTGAAGTTGAAAAAAGTCGGCCATGGTCAGCGGCAGGTCAGGGGCGAGGTGGGTAACCACCTGGATGTTCTCCACTTTATGCTCGTAGGCACGCAGTGTCAGCACCTTTTCAATGACGCCGTTTATATCCACCAGCTGTTTTACCGGCGAATGTTTACGGGCAAAGATAAGCAGGTTCTTCATAACGTCGGCGGCACGCTTGGCTTCGCTATAGATAATCTCGATGTCCTCCCTGATGAAATCAGGCATGTCTTTGCTCAACAACAACTGTGAGAAACCGATAACACCGGTCAGCGGGTTGTTAAGCTCGTGGGCAAGGCCCGACGCCAGCTCCCCGATGGAGGCCAGCCGATCGGTGATAAGCTGTTGCTCCTCCACTTGTCGCTTGTGCTCGCTGATGTCCTCAATGGCGAGGAGGATAAACTGTGCCCCGTTCGCCTCTTTATATACTCGTCGGGCGTTGAGGAGCATTGTCTTCCGCCCGATAGCGGGGAAGTCATGCTCTACCTCAAAGCCATCAAAGGTGCTACTCTCAGGTAAAATCTCCTCCAACAGCTTCCGGAGCTGGGGGATGTCCCACTGGCAGTTTCCCAGCTCGTAGATACGCTGCCCCTCAGTCTCCCCGGGTGTGACTTCAAATATCTGGTAGAAGGAACGGCTGGCGGAAACTACCCGTAGGTCGGCATCCAATACCAACAGTGGCTCACGTACTGTAGCCACAATACTCTCAGCATACTCACGGGCTTCCTGAACGGTTTTCTCCGCCCACTGGTGCTCCGTCTCCAGACTCTCGAGCTCGGCCACACGCCGGCGCAGGGCTTCTAACTCTATAGCCACATCTGCCTGTATTTCACCAATACGTTCCAATTACTTTTCCTACAACTGGGAGTGCATCTGTTGACAGTTGGCTACATAATAGCACATAAGTTGCCTGCTGTCAACTAAACCCCACCGAAGGGCACTAAGAGTAACCAGCGCTCACCGGCGAGAAATTGTAACGGAATTTTTACAACAATTTTATGGGCAATTAATTCCGCCCCTATAAGATAAAAATATAACGACTTTTATGGAGAGTAAGTTGACCGAAGAAACCAAATACAACCTGCTGATTATCGACCGAAGTGACCTCACCACGGATGAGATAAGCGTCTCAGCCTTATCCAAAGAGGGCTTCGAAGTAACCACCCTCCCCGACCACTCTGAGGCGCTGTCCAGATTAATTGAGCTAAGACCCGACCTGATTATTCTCGGGGAAGAGCCGGCGGAAGACAGCTTTAAAACCTGCCGCCAGCTACGCCAGGTAGCTGGTATGCCAATTATCATGCTGGGCACCATAACCCGTTCCCGGGGCTGGGTCAGAGCGATAAACGCCGGCGCCGACCTCTACCTGACCAGACCGGTAAGCAAAGCCGAGCTGGCAGCCAGAATGAAGGCGATACTACGCCGCCACCAGTGGGCCTGTACTGGAGTATAACCCAACTGAAGGAGGAACCAAAGGTGGAAAGAAACCAAGACTACAACAGCCAAAACTTGGGCAGAATCATCAAACAGCAGAGACTTATCTCCGGGCTAACGCTAAGGGAGCTTGCCTATAGTTCCGGGGTGTCCTCGTCCCACATCGGTCGCATCGAGAGAGGCGAGCGCTTCCCCTCCGCCCACGTCCTGCGCCGCGTCGCCCGCCACCTTGGCTTCGAAGAGAGCGAACTTTTTACTCTGGCCGGCTATTTCTCACCCCAGCACCCAACCGCTGCCGAGCGGAAAGCGGCCGATAGTTTCACCCAGCTGGACCCCATCGTCGCCCGGGCCTTAGCCCAGGAGCCTGTCGAGGTACAGCGCCTCTCACTGGTCATTCTCACCCTACTCAAAAGCATCGCCAAATCACAGCAATAAGCCGCCAACCACACCAGCCACGAGAAAGGACTGATAAAATGTCAGAGAACAACCGGAAAGAGATTATCTTCATGCTGACCAGAGACGATGTCCTGGCCTGCGCTAAAGAGCTCAAGATACCCGAAGAACAGATAACCGATGAGGCCATCGAGCTGGTTAAGGACAAACTAAAAGCAGAATTCGGCCAATGGCCGGAGATAGTAAAAGAAACCCTCACCCAGGCCACCCAGTGCCCTCTGGGACTGACCTGCTTTCCTTCATGTTGCTGGTGGAAAGAGGGCAGGTGCATATTTCCCCGGCAGGCTTGAGCAGCTGCCGCCAGTGATATGCTCTGCCCCCACCACCGGTAAAGGCCGACTTTACCCCCACCCTTTGACGCCTGTTGTCCACTAAAAAGCAAAAAAGTCACAATTTCGCTATCCCCCAAAATGCCCATTACGAACGTATTTTAGCCGCTTTGCCTGTTTTCTTTAGTTGACTGCTGGCATTTATTTCGCTTTTATGGTACAATAAGCCCAAAGCCTGATAGGGGTGGCGCTGCAACATGGAAAACGTGACTGCCGTAAACGACGGTGAGGCTCTGGGCCTCCTTCTAGATAAGGTGTACCGCGGCGGAGGCTATGATTTCCGCAATTACAAGCGCGGGACGGTAACCCGCCGCCTGCAGCGGCGGCTGTACGCCACCGGAACAACCACCTATGAGGAATACACGCGCTTTCTGGAGAGCCACCCCAAAGAATACCAGAGCCTGGCCGAAGACCTCACCATAAAGGTAAGCGGTTTCTTCCGCAGCCGGCACACCTTTCAGCAGGTAGCCAAGCTGGTACTGCCTAGGCTGGTGGCACAAAAAATAAGACGGGTAGAACCCAGCCTGAACATCTGGAGCGCCGCCTGCGCCCGCGGCGAAGAGCCGTACTCCATAGCCATCATGCTGGCTGATTTTCTAGGCAACCAGCTAGACGAGTTTAAGATATCAATCCACGCCTCCGACATCAACCGCCAGGCCCTGGCCGAGGCGAAAGCGGGGGTATACTCACCCAAAGAACTGGAGAGCCTCCCCCCACCCGTCCTGGCCAACCATTTCAGCCGCAACGGTGAGGGTTATGTAATCAACGGCAACATCAGGCAGATGGTCAGTTTCTCCCATTTCGACCTGGTATCGGCCACTCCCCCACCCTTCACCCCCCTGGACTGCGTCTTCTGCTGCAACATCCTGATATACCTGCAGAGACAGCTCCAGGAGAAGGTCTTAAGCCTGGTCTACGACTCGCTGGCCACCCCCGGCTATCTGGTTCTAGGCGAGGTGGAAACGCCCACGGACAGCCTGCGTCCCAGGCTGGAGTGTGTCAATACCAAGGCCAAGATATATAAGAAGACATGTAGCAAAATTGAGGAGGTGACAAGTGGGCAACCAAATACTCGCAGCTAAAACTGATCAGTCTGAACTGAACCGGAGGACACGCGTCCTCAACAGCCTGATATGGCTCCTCATGGGGGCACTAGGGCTCTTCCTGGTTTATGTCCTGGCTACAGGGATGCAATCATGGGTATCAGGCCTTATTTCTTTCGTCGCCGCACTGATAGTCTCCGGCATAGGCTACTGGCTGGCTCGCTCCGGGAAATTCTACGCCGCGGTGTACCTCTTCCTGAGCGGCTTCGTCGTTTTACTATTATTCGTAGTATTTATGGGTGGTAGAACTGCCTTCAGTATCTCTCAAGAGACAGGCCTGGGATGGGGAGTAGTGGCAACAGCGGTAATGATATCGTTTGTACTGGCCTGTATGTCATGGCTCTTCGGAGAAAGTATAAACAATGCCTTCTCCACACTAAAGAAGCGCTCCGAGGAACTACAGACCAGTCACAGGGAATTACAAGCAGCCAACGCCGAATTACAAAGCAAAGAAAAGGCGCTGGCCGATGAAGCCACCCGCCGGCGTATCCTAATCGACCAGTCCCGGGACGGTATCGTTGTCCTCGATGAGGACGGCAAGGTATACGAGGCGAATCAGAAATTTGCCGAGATGCTAGGTTATTCCAGCGAGGAGGCACGTCAACTTTATGTATTTGATTGGGAATTCTTGTTCCCGCGCGAGCAAGTGCTCGAAATGGTACGGACTGTGGATGAAGCTGGCGATCACTTCGAGACGCAACACCGCCGTAAAGACGGCAGTACTTATAACGTCGATATCAGCACCAACGGGGCTATAGTCGAGGGGCAGAAGCTTATCTTCTGCGTGTGCCGGGATATCACCGAGCGCAAAACCATGGAAAAACAGCTCCAGGAAAAGAACGAAGAGCTGGATGCCCAGAACGAGGAGCTTAAAGCCACCGAGGAGGAGTTGCGCGCCAGCAACGATGAGCTTCAGGCCGCCCACGATAAACTCATGGAGACACAGGAACAGGTAGTCCGCTCGGAAAAGCTGGCAGCCATCGGCCAGCTGGCCAGCGGGGTCGGCCACGAGTTGCGCAACCCGCTGGGGGCAATCAAGAACGCCGGCTTCTACATACGGAGGCGGGTAGCCAATACCGACATCCCGTCTACAGAACCGCGGGTAATGGAATTTCTGGACATTATCGAAGAGGAGGTTAACTCGGCCAACAAGGTCATAACCGACCTCCTCGGCTTCTCCCGGGTAGCCAAGCCAGCGGTGGCGCCGGCCAATATCGCCGGCATAATTGAGGATGCCCTCAAGTACGCCCCGGTACCGGAAAACATAAAGCTAAGCAAGGATATAAACAACGGCCTGCCCATGGTAATGGTGGACGGCGAACAGATCAAACAGGTATGCCTCAATATTACCCTCAACGCCCTGCAGGCAATGGCCGAAAAAGGCGGCCGCCTCGATATAAGAGCCGCTGACAAAGGCAAATTCGTCGAGGTGGAGTTTATCGACACCGGCGGCGGCATCCCCGACTCGATTAAAAAGAAGATTTTTGACCCCCTCTTCACCACCAAGGCCAAGGGGGTGGGCCTGGGGCTTTCGGTATGCAAGACCATCATAGAGCGCCACGAGGGTGACATCAAGGTAAAGAGCCAGGTGGGAAAGGGGACCACCTTTATAATCTCACTGCCCACCGAGAAGATTTTAGCAACCAGCACTGCAACCAAGGGGGGAAACGATGGACAAGATCAACATCTTAGTAGTTGACGACCTCAAGAGCAGCCGGCTGACCCTGGGCGGCATACTGGAAGACGAAGGACACAACGTAGTCCTCGCCGAGAACGGCTACCAGGCCATTGAGGCGGCCAAGCAGGTTCCCTTTGACCTCGTCTTCATGGACATCAAGATGCCGGGGATTAACGGGGTGCAGACCTTCCGCGAGGTAAAAAAGACCAACCCCCACACCGCGGTGATAATGATGACCGCCTACTCCGTGGAAGACCTGGTACGGGAAGCCCTGGAAGAGGGTGCCTACGCCGTGGTCTACAAGCCGTTTGACATGGAACACGTGGTAAGCATCATCGAGTCCGCCCTGCACCGCACGCTGATTCTGGTGGTGGACGACTACTTCGCCGACCGGGAAACCCTCAAATCCATCCTAGAGGAAAGAGGCTACCGGGTCTTTGTCGCCAAAAACGGCAGCGAAGCCCTGACCCAGGTCAAAGGAAAACACTTTGACATCGTATTTCTGGATATCAGGCTGCCCGATATCGATGGCGCCCAGATCTTCGAGGAGGTCAAGGCAATAGACCCGGAAGCGGCGGTTATTATGATGACCGGCTACTCCGAGGAAGAGCTGGTCAGGAGAGCCATCTCCCACGGTGCCTATACCTGTATCTATAAACCGTTTGATGTGGAGAAGATACTAACCGTGGTCGGTGAGATTTCCCAGCAAATCACGGTAAAGGAGTGAGCAAAACATGCCTTCGGCACCGAAAATACTGGTCACCGATGACGAGCTGAACACGCTCAAAACCCTGTCAGCCAACCTGGAAGACATGGGCTACCGGGTAACCACGGCCAGCAAGGGCCAGGAGGCACTGGAGCTTATCAGGAAGCGAGGGTTCAACATCGTTATCGCCGATATCAAACTGCCCGATATCAGCGGGCTGGAGATACTGGAAACGGCCAAGGAGCTCAATCCGGAAACGGCGGTAATCATGATAACCGGTCACGCCAGCCTTGAAACGGCGGTCAACGCCATCAATGAAGGCGCCTACGCCTACATCCTCAAGCCGGTAGCGATGAGCGAGCTGGAGACCACGCTCAAGAACGCCCTCAGGGAGCAGCGCCTGCTCGTTGAGAACCGGGAGCTGGTGGAAAGCCTGCAGCAGTCCAACAAACGCATGGAGGAAGCCAACCGGGCACTGGAACAGGTAAGCCAGGCCAAGTCCGATTTCACCGCCAGAATGAGCCACGAACTGCGCACCCCCTTAAACTCCATCATCGGTTTCTCCGAGGTACTGCTCTCCAGGAAAATGTCGCCGGCCGACCGGGCCACCCACGAAGAATTCCTCGGCTACATCCATATCAGCGCCGAGCACCTCCTCCACCTCATTGACAGCATACTGGACCTCTCCAAGATAGAAGCGGGCAAGCTCACCCTGGAGCCCAGAGAATTTGATTTGAGAGTCCTGCTTGAGGACGTCAACATAACCGTTCTACCCTTATTCACCACCAAAAAACAGACCCTGACCATAGAAACAAGCGATGGGGTAAACACGGTATTCGCCGATGAGCCCAAAATGAGGCAGATCTTCCTCAACCTCCTCTCCAACGCCCACAAGTTCACCCCCCGGGGAGGCAAAATAAAAGTAGCCTACCAGTTAGAAAAACCCCATCTGCTACAATGCTCAGTCACTGACAACGGCATCGGCATCAGCCCCCAGGACCAGCAAAAGATATTCGAGGAGTTCGGCCAGGTCAAAAAGAACCCCGGAGACAACTCCAAGGGGGTAGGGCTGGGCCTGTCCATCGCCAAGCGGTTGGTAGAGCTTCACGGCGGCAGCATCTGGGTGGTAAGCGAACCGGGCAGCGGCAGCACCTTCACCTTTACCATCCCCCTCACCAAAAACGGGAGGGAACCAGATGCACAATAAGACGATATTACTGGTGGAAGACGACCCCATGAACATGAGGCTGGCCCAGCATATCCTGGAATCACAAGGGTATACCGTGGTCAAGGCCAACACCGGGCAGAAGGCGCTAAACCAGATTAAAACCAATCTTCCCGACCTCATCCTGATGGACGTACAACTACCCGATATCGATGGCATGACACTGGTCAGAATAATCAGGGCCAAGGACACCACCAGAGAGACCGCCATTCTGGCACTGACGGCCTGCGCCATGAAAGGGGACCGGGAAAAGATACTAAAAACCGGCTGCAACGACTACATCTCCAAACCCATCAACGTCGAGCAGTTCATCAGCACGGTAAGGAGACACCTTGGTTCAAGAAACTAAGCAAAAAGGAAAAAAGGTGCTGGTCATTGACGATGACGTCCTGCTGACCAGGCTAATCGAGCACAACCTGAGCCGGATTGAGGTAGAGGTGCTCAAAGCCTACACCGGCTATGACGGCATCTCGATGGTACGCAGCCAGCAGCCAGACCTGGTCATTCTGGACATTGTCCTGCCCGATATAGACGGCTGGGAGGTACTGCAGCGCATCCGCCAGGTATCCAAGGTGCCCATCATCATGCTCACCATAAAGGAAAGCGAAGACGATATCGTGCAGGCACTCAACCACGGTGCCGACGACTACTGCACCAAGCCGGTGGGAATGGCCGAGCTATCCGCCCGGGTACAGGCTATCTTCCGCCGCGCCGAGCTGTACCAGGCCCGGGACCAGGTAGAATTCGCCGACAACCTGCTCAAGATAAATCTGGCCGAGCAGAGGGTCTTCAAGGACGGCAAAGAGATCAGGCTGACCCCCACCGAATTCAATCTGGTTCACTACCTGCTAACCAAAGCCGGCCGTTTTATCAAGCCCAAGGAGATCCTCGGCCAGGTGTGGGGGCAGGAATATGTCGACGATGTCGACCTGCTGCGCACCTGCATCTGGCAGCTACGCCGCAAGCTGGAACCCAACCCGGCACAACCCCACTATATACTCAACCGCCCCGGCTTCGGCTATATGTTCAACAGAAGGGCACCCGCCCAGAGCTAGACATCTACCCCATCCCCAAAGCAACGCCGCCTGTTTTGCAGGCGGCGTTGATGTTTTCCTGAGCCTTCCCTTATGAGCATCTTATCCCCATTTTATGAGTTTTTGACTACGCGCGCACTATCCTATTAATAGATAAAAAAATCTGGCTGCAGTAAGCGGCAAAATAGAAAAAGGAGACAGACCAATGAACGACAAGCAGAAAATACTAGTTGCCGATGACGAACTCTACATCAGACTGCTGGTAAAGGATATACTCGAACCAGAGTTCCACGTCCTGGAAGCCAGCAACGGTGAAGAAGCAGTAGTCATCACCCGCAACGAGCAACCCGACCTGGTCCTGATGGACATCCTGATGCCAAAGCTGGATGGCTACACCGCCTGCTACGCTATCAAGAACAACGAGCTAACCAAGGACATCCCCGTGGTCATGCTCACCGGTGTCGGCCACGAACTCAACCGCCAGCTCAGCCAGGAGATGGGCGCCACCGCCTACATAACCAAGCCATTCAACCCGGAGAACTTACTGGACAAAGCCAGGCAATACGCTACAGCCCTCTGCACCACCGCCTCCTAAAAAACCGCTTATAAAACTCCTGCGGTAACCTGAAAATACGGTTAAGGGGGCAAAGCAGTAATGGCCATAGAAACCAAGCGTAAAGATAGCCCGGAAGGACTGGCCGGAGACAAGTATTTCAACCTTATCGAGCATGCCGCCGATGGCATAGCCATCATTCAGGGCGGGGTTTTCAAGCTGGTAAACACCGCCCTGACTCATATATCCGGCTACGATAAAGAAGAACTGCTGGGCATGCCCTTTACCAAACTGCTCACCCCCGCATCACAGAAACTGACCCTGGCCAGGTACCAGGCCAGGCTATCCGGCAAAAAAGTGCCCCAAGTCTATGAGATTCAAGCGGTAACCAAAGACGGCCAAATCCGGGATATTGAAATAAACGCCGCCCTGACCGAATATGATGGACGCGCTGCTGACGAGGTAATCATCCGGGACATCACCGAGCGCAAACAGGCCGAGGCAGCAATCCACAAGACTCAACAGGAAAAAACCGCCATTCTCGACAGCATGTCAGAGCTGGTGATATTTCAGGACCTCGAACATCGGATTATATGGACAAACACAACTGCGGCAGAATCAGCTGGAATGACTCATGAGCAGCTGGTGGGAAAACACTGCTATGAAATATGGCCCCAGCGCAACAAACCCTGCGTAGGCTGCCCGGTGACCAAAGCCCGCCGAACTGGCAAACCGCAGGGGACAGAAATGACCACCCCCGACGGCAGGGTGTGGTTCGTAAGAGGCTACCCGATGCGAGATGCAAACGGCAGCATCACGGGCATGTTGGAGGTGACGCTGGACATCACCGAGCACAAACAGGCCGAGCAGGCGCTGGCCGATGAAGCCACCCGCCGGCACATCCTGGTCGACCAGTCCCTGGACGGCATCGTTGTCCTCGACCAGGACGGCAAGGTATACGAGGCGAACCAGCGGTTTGCCGAGATGCTTGGTTATACACCAGAGGAAGTACGTCAACTTAATGTATTTGATTGGGAATACCTGTACCCGCGCGAGCAAGTGGTCGAAATGCTCCGGACTGTGAATGAAGCCGGCGACCACTTCGAGACGCAACACCGCCGTAAAGATGGCAGTACTTATGACGTAGAAATTAGCACCAACGGGGCGTTAGTTGCCGGCCAGAAGCTGATATTCTGCGTGTGCCGGGACATCACCGAGCGCAAAAAGGCGGAGGAGAAACTGCGGGAGTCGGAGGAGGAAAAGAGTGCTTTGCTTGAGGAAGCACCCATCTCCATATTTAGTATAGACCTCAAGGGCAAAATCACCTATGCCAACAAGAGATTCGAGTCAGAGTCAGGTTACTCACGGGAGGAAATCATCGGCAAGAATGCATTTAAACTGGATTGGTTCTCTGAAGGTACTCTACGTTACTTCATACAACGGATGGCCGCCAGACTGAGAGGGAAACCCCACAAGAATTGGGCGACTCAGTTCAAATGCAAGGACGGACGATGGATCTGGATTGAAACAGAGGGCAAAGTGCTTAGAAAGTCGGGGGCTGTGGTCGGATTTCAAATTGTGGCAAGGGACATCACCGAGCGCAAACAGGCGGAGGAAGCGCTCCAAGCCGAGAGGAACAAACTTCAATCACTAATAAACGCCATGGAAGATGACCTCAGCATACAGGATAAAGACTTTAATATTATCTATCAGAATGAGCCGTCGAGAATAAGCACCGGCGGCGACCACACGGGAGAGAAATGCTACCGGGCCTATGAAGGCAGAGACAAGATATGCGATGGATGCCCGGTAGAAAAGGCGTATAAGGACGGCAAGTCCCACACCTCGGATAGAAGGGTAGTATTGCCTTCGAGAGAGGCCGTCTTCTGGGAGAACACGGCTAATCCCATTAGAGACTCCCGGGGAAATATTATTTCCTGCCTTGAGATCGGCAGGAACGTCACCAAGCGCAAACAGGCCGAGCAGGCGCTGGCCGATGAAGCCACCCGCCGGCGTATCCTTATCGACCAGTCCCGGGACGGTATCGTTATCCTTGACCAGGACGGCAAGGTATATGAGGCCAACCAGCGGTTTGCCGAGATGCTCGGTTATACACCCGAGGAAGTCCGTGAGCTCCACATGTGGGACTGGGATACCCAGTGGCCACGCGAGCAACTGCTCGAGATGGTCCGGAGTGTTGACGCCTCCGGCGACCACTTCGAGACCCACAACCGCCGCAAGGACGGCTCAATCATTGACGTTGAAATCAGCACCAACGGGGCCGTAGTCGCGGGCCAGAAGCTGGTCTTCTGCGTGTGCCGCGATATCACCGAGCGCAAAAAAAGGGAGCAGCTACAACATAGTGAAAATTACGTGCTCACCCTTCTGGGGCAGGGGGCGAACTTGAGCGAACTGCTGGACGCCATTGTGCATCTGGGAGAACAAGATGACCCTTCTATCAAAGGCTCGGTGCTGCTCTTTGACCCCACAAAAGGACTGCTGTTTCAAGCATCGGCACCAAGCTTACCCGATGATTACCAAGAACTATTTAAAAACG
>Ga0315537_1000802_pt1 | contig 24902 bp, 20 predicted proteins | sample SalMarSW160270MG_FD_203091 | JGI IMG/M metagenome (GOLD analysis project Ga0315537, IMG submission 203091) | Salt marsh sediment microbial communities from the Plum Island Ecosystem LTER, Massachusetts, United States - Salt Marsh Sediment SW1602-70 ...
GTGTCAATATCAGCTTTAGTAATCTCAAACGGGTCACAAATAATGATATTCTTTTCAGCTATCTGGTCACTATCAATCACAACCAGCTTTTTATCTCTGTGTTCATTGTAAAACCAGCACTTCTCTCCATCACTGCCTATATACCAGGGCTTTTTGAATTTTTCGGACATATCGACATAGAACTGATTCTTACCCTTTATTTTGAATACCACTTTATTGGATTCTTCACGGTTACTATAATGGTAGGTGGTATGGACCACTTCGGACAATGATTTGAGTTTGGAACGCACATTTTTGATATTCTCAAGCAACGCCCTTAGCTCCCCCGATTGCCGTGCTTTTTCAAACCTCTGTAGCAAATTACCGGAGAACTTGTCCCTCAAAGTCGTGTAATTTAGCACAATTGGCTCAACTTCAACGCCTTTTATACTTTTAAATCCGCTGAGCTTAATTGAACCATTCCAATTACAAGGCAACATTAATGGTATTGAGAATTGATATTTATCCGCATCATACACAGCATAAGAGCGAACGGCAGCAACATCACTCCGTTCTTCGTAGCTTTTGTCGATTGAAGCATCAACAATTTCAAACTGATTGGGAATCATCGGCTGGTCGAACACCACCTGGAGCTCTGAAACCAAAGCCATCTCCGAACCGGAAGCAGGACTAACCGAGATTACCTTCGGCCTCTCAGACTCAATTTGCACAGCAGGCGCTTCAACCTCAACCTGCACATCGGTTTTTACACCCGGCTTTAGAGAAATATCTTTAAAGGTAACCCACTGATACGGCCGAATCTGAAATTGAAATTCCTGAATATCTTTCAAAAACACTTTGGGGAAAGCGAAAGTCTGCTGTCGCATTTGATTAACCGAAAGCGAGGTTTGAACCTGTCCTTTGTGCTCAAAGCCACTTTTATCAATGACAATAAGTCGTATTGCATTGTTGTCGTCAATCATATTATCAGAAATAGTCATTACCAATCCGTCTTTGGACTCATTTGCAGCGGAGAAAATGATCTTTTTACCTTTCACAGTTCTAAAAGTAGTACCATGGCCATTATGCGTCGCTACAGTGCTCCATTTTCCTGTTGCAGCACCAGCTTTTATTTTTGTTTTATTGATTCCAGGTTTGATATGAACGCGGTAGGCAAATATCTCTTTAGGCTCAATAACATCCAATCCACTACTCTGTTCAGACCCTCCGATGCTGCCTCTTATGAAATCAAAATCCTGCCCATCAGCTTCGAACGCTATTTCGTAACCAGGATACTTTGAATTATACCTACTCTTATCTTCTGTAATAATCCTCATGTCCAGTCGGCTTCCATCCGGTCGCCACCACTGTTTGCCCTGGCTGGGATATTCACAAATTCCAACCAGCTCAACTGTAACGCCATTTGGTAGCGCTGCTGTAAACTGCGGCTCATCGTTTTTATTATCTTTAGTTGCTGCCGCTGCCATTGGTAATAGGATTGAAGCTAAAATTATGACTGTCAGTAAGCCAAGAAAGCTGATTTTTGCAGATTTTGGTATTGGTCGAGTTAACATATGCTTAATCCTTCTTTTTAGCGCATTTTTCGATTCGGCTACGCCTATAAGACGCAGACTTAAATTTGTCTTCCAAAACACCATCTCGGCAATATCGATTAAAGTATTGCTGTAACTTTTAGCTTCGTTGCCAAGAGTAACAAGAACCGCCTCGTCAACAGCCTGCTCGCGAATCCTGCGGACGATTAAATTTGCCAGCCAGACGAATGGGTTGTAAAAATATATGATTTGAAGAACAGTTTGTATGAGATTGACCCATAAATCCCCTCTTTTTATATGGGCCAGCTCGTGGATTAAAACCGCTCTAAGTTTGTCGCGCGATAGTTTCTCCAGAAGAGAGGTCGGCATCAAAATGGCCGGTCTGAAAAGCCCGCAAACAGCGGGGCTTTGTAAATGATTAGATAGTTTTAACTCGATATTGCGGCGAACACCAACCTGTTGACGGTATTGATTCAACATGTCGGATAATCGGCCTTTTGCGGACTTACTTTGAAGCAACAGGGCCCTGACAAAAAACATACGTTGAATGAGCAATACGGAAAATACCAATACACCTATAAGCCAGATAAGAAAAACCGTCGCCTGCCAAGTGACCGAAGGTAAGTTTGAAGCAGTAGATGCAACCGGTCCAACAGTCTCAGAAAAGGACCGGGATGGCTGGGCCTGGGGGAATTCTGTGTTTATCACGAAATCTTCAGACGTAACCGGCTTAACAGGTTTAGCGGCGGACATATTGGATGCGGATTTTGAGGCGAACCGCTCAGTAGGTAGAATACCGCCACACCAATAACCAATTCCTGTTTGTAGAGATAGTGTCGGAGGCAGGATGAGTTTGATAAATACCAGCATCCATAGAAAATAGCGAAATACCGCACGCACATGCCTTCGCAGCAGAAAATCAATAATCAACAGCAAGACAATCAGTACGCTGGACTGGACAAACATATTGCAGGCATAATTACAAAACCCGCGGCCGATGCTGTTTATGCTTATCACCAAATTATTAATTATCTGTTCCATTTTTTCTCTCCCATGTTTTATTGATTTATTTTACGTTTTTTGGCTTTGGCTTTATCGACGAGTTTACGCAATTGTGATGCCTGCTCTTTTGAAAGTCCTTCGTACTCAATTAAGAATTGCATCATTGGGGTAAGCGCACCATCAAATGCACGCTTGAGCATTTTGCGAAATTCGCCTCTTTTAGCGTCAATTTTACTTATACAGCAGCTAAATAGCTGCAGGTTGCGAACTCTATCGATTTTTAGAAATCCTTTCTCCACCATGCGGTCCATCGTGGTCTTTACGGTGCTGTAGGCCCAGTTTTTACTTTTGGTCAGTGTTTCCTGAACCGTTCCGGCCGCACAGGGCTCTTTTTCCCAGAGAACTTTCATTATTTCCCATTCCGCTTCGGTTAATTCCACAGTCGATTTTTGCCGGTTGGACTTTTTTATTTTTCTCGGCTTATGCATATCTTTATCTCCTATGTTCTATTTTATTAGAGTATATTCGACACTTGTAGAATATGTCAAGAAAAAAATAGATATTTTTTAAATTTTTTCACATTGCTGTTTTTTTGGCTGCTGATGGTGTATAATAAGGGAAAAATGGCAGTTCATTTATCTTACATCGGGGCCGGAATCTATATTTTTCCCTTATAGCTTGTCTTGAGCTTGTCGGAGGAATGACAAAAATAGTCAGAATGTTGTCAGTTATCAGTTTGGGTGTCTGTGACAACGATAGCCAAATGCACTTTTTTCTCATCCTGAATCTGCGTTGGCGGCCCCGTGGTTGTTTCTTCCACACCGGTCAAGCGCGGCTTAGGCGGGGTTATTATATTGACTATCTGTCTGGCGTTGACATTATCGATAATGACCTGTTTATCAGGTGTTTTGGTTTCTACAAACAATGTGGCAGAATCGAACTGTGCCCAGGAATTTTCCAGACTGGCTAATAGTGAAGTCAGGTTGTCTCGGCTGCAAACAAGAGTATATATATTTTTGTTGCTCTGGCGCTTTAGAGTTACGGAATTTGCAAGGCCGTTGTTCTCAATTGCCCTATTGATGAGCGTGTCAGCGGCGAGAGAGTTATTTGTTTTCAATTCAAGACGGCCCTTAAATCCTATCGCCGGCTGGGTAGGTTCAGGAGTTATAATCGTGTAAATTACGGTTGCCAGAACAGCTGCCAGGGCAATCATAGCGGCGGCAGCCAATACCTTGCGGAAAATCAAATGTCTTGCGCCTTTACGTTCGTCAATTGTTATGTGTTGCTCAGACAATAATGCCTTTCTTTCCAGCGAAGTTTTTACCTGCTCAGCCATATCGGCTGGCGCTTCGGTGTAAGGCAGAGAAGCCACTAACATCCTGCATTTTTGCAATTGCCGCAAACGCAGCTCGATTTTAGCGTCGTGTGCTATCAGCCGTTGAACCTCATTTTGCTGTCTTGTTGTCAGCTCTCCGTCAATATAGCTATTGAGTAATTCGTCGATATCATGGTTCTTATTCATTATAAAAGGTCCTCCATAATATCTCTCAGATTGCTTCTTGCCCTGCTGAGCCGGCTTCTGACCGTGCCTAACTCGATGTCGAGGACTTCCGCAATCTGGGCGTAATTCATACCTTCAATATCCCGCAGGATAACCACTGCTCTTTGGTCATCGTCTAATTCCATCAGTGATTTCATAGCTATTTGGCACAATTCCTTGTTCTGAGCAATCTCTGCCGGCTCAGGGCAATTTTCATCGTTTAAAAAGTCTTTTAATTTCTGTTTTGCCGGGTCATTGTCTATATCCTGCTCGGCGTCCAGCGACCTAAATGCAATCTTCACGCGTTTTTTGCAATAATTCAGGGTCAGATTAACAGCAATCCTGAACGCCCAGGTGTAAAAGCTGCTTTTACCCTGGAACTGCTCAATATTCTCTATTACTTTGACAAAAGTCTCCTGTGTAAGTTCCGCAGCATCATCGGGATTTGCACAAATTTTTAATATTACGTTGTAAATGCGGCTTTGATACTTAAGTATGAGCCGTTCCATCGCTGCCGAATCGCCCTGCCGGCACTGATGAACCAGTATGCTGTCATCGATGCTGATGTTTGTTGTCTGTGGGAGCACTCTTTTCTCCTGTTTTAGACTGGCATGGTCCTAAAAGGTTCCGATAAAAGATAAGCAAAAAAGAGCTTAATTTTGCAATATAATCGCAGATTAGGATTTTCGGGTCAAATTCTTTTCTTGATTTTTCTTTGAGTTTTGTTTACACTAATAAAAGGCGAGTTCACGCCTGAAATGGTTGGTCTTTCGGTGTCTATATGGAGAAGGTAATTTTTGTGAATGTTTTAGGGAGTCAATTCCGTTTTGTTTTATGAATTCCATTCGTGAGTTTGTTGGCCTAAAATCTGTAACATTCTGGTAATAATAAACTTACGAGGAAAATTAAGATAATCGCGGAAAATATGATATAATGCTACTTATAGGAATCCTTTGTGTATTTGAAAAAGGAGGAAAGATGAAAATACAGCCGGTTTGGCTGTGGTAGTTTATTTTATGTCCGGTATTTATGTTGTGCCGACAGATAGAATCTTTCCATCCAGCGGCTATGTGTTTTTCCGGTAAAGTTAATTCCTGAGCTGGTGGTAGCTATGCTGTCGGATTTGTGTAGGGTTTTGGAAAGCTGATTAGGCCAAAAAGATTTTTACGGAATAATAAATGTCATATCAGAATAAAAAGAAGCTTTTTGTAGCCACACTGTTGTTGGTGATTCCTGTTTTTTGCTTTCCGCAGAGTGCGTGGGCCAAGTCGCTGTATGCAATCAGTAACCACTCTTCAAGTGCAATAACAGCTTATAGTATTCAAGGCGGCGAAATACAAAGACAAATTGAAACGAATGTCCATTGGCCAAATGGCGCAGTAGGGTTAGCACTGGATCCTGATTCTGAGGTATTGTTTGTTAGTTACGACGGCACCAGCAAGTTAGAGCTGATTAATGCCCGGACAATGAGGGAGATAAGTAATATCGCGGCGCCTCTTGAATTAGCCGGTATTGCATTTGACCGGTCAAAGCAAAAACTTTATGCGATAGGCAGAGAAACGAACAGACTTTATGTTTACGTATGGGATTCTGACACAAAAACACTTACACTCGAAGATGGAACACATAAATCTCTTCAAAATATTGGTCAGGAGTATGGTTCTTATGGGATAGCCGTTGATGAAAATCGTGGTCACTTATATGTTACTGACAGAACAAATGCGGTTAAATTTTACAGTACGATTGACTGGTCGTATCAAGGCACTATCAATATCGTAGTTAATGACGAGGAACGCATAGCGGTAGGAATTGCCTTTCACGATAATGGCGAAGTGGGTAAATATCTTTTTACCGGCGGGTATATGCATACCCAGCTTAATCAATACCTTACCCGAACAGATGTAACCGATGTTAACAGCCTGTCTTTTGCTGAGTATAACCTCGGAGCAGCCGTAATAGGAGTGACGGCTGACTTTGACACCGGATTCGTTTACGTAACAACGTATAATCATCATATAGAGGTTTATAATAATGCTACTTTTCCATCCGATCCCTGTTATATTGAAACAGCAGGCATTTCCGGCCCTGCGGATATTATAGTTCGCAGAAGTGTTGCATATAAACCGCCTGATTTCTACATTGAGAAAGCTTATGATATAAATGACGCGAATTATGTTTTGCCGAATGATGGGATAACCTATATAGTTACATACGGCCCCAATAGTGCAGACCATAATAATGTAGTAATAACCGATTATCTTCCCTATGAAGTTGACTATGAGAATATATTAGACCCCAATTACAGTTCCAATGACCATACTTATACATGGGTAATCGGTTCTCTCGATGCCAATGCCTCGAACAATTCGGTCATGCTTACAGTGAAGGTAAACGAGCGGGCTGCGCCAAATGGTGTCATTACAAATTTTTGCGAAATTGAGAGTGACACCGCCTATGTCGCGGTGACGGTGGACACGAATGTGGGTTTCTGGCAGCCCGATTCCGATATTATCTACGTTAGCACTTCATCCCCCTGGTCACCCGGAACCGGAATGTCCTGGAGAAGCGCATATATTGATTTGCAGGATGCACTTGAAAGGGCCCGCAGCGGCTACGGTTCTGAGATATGGGTTGCAAAGGGAATATATTATACTCACACGGACCTTGACCCAAAGTACTGGCCCGTGTCATTTGAGCTTGTTGATGGTGTGGATATTTACGGTGGATTTGCAGGCAATGAAACATCCAGAAATCAGCGAAATTGGGTGACAAACGAAGTTATTTTCGAAGGTGTTATAGGTGACAGCACCTACAGCAGCACAGACTATCTGATAGAAGCAACAAACCTTGCCCAACGAACCATTATTGATGGATTTACAGTCAGGACGGGCGCCAAGGCCGGTATAAAGATTGACGGCGGTTCATTAACAATACGAAACAACAAAATTATAGAAGGCCAGTATTTTCCGGACCCCGGTTATGAAAAGGGCTATGGCATAGAATGTATAAACTCATCTTCAGTGAGCATTACAGATTGTTTGATTAAAGACAACGAGAATAGCGGTATATATTGTGACAGCAGCTCATTTGTAATTTTTAATTGTCTGATTAGTGGAAATGGAGATAATAGTTATGAAGGTGGTGGAATATATTGCTATGATTCTGATTTGTTGGTTATAGAACGCTGTATATTCGGAAATAACTTTGCTTACTATGGCGGTGGTATATTAAATTACTCCAGTAGTCCGATAGTAACCAACTGTGTTTTCAGCGACAACACGGCTGTTTCTTCCGGTGGAGGAATATATAACTTTGATTGTTCTTCGCCGACATTAGTAAACTGCACCTTCAGTAGAAACTCGGCTGGAAGTAGCGGCGGAGGAATGTACAACTATGAGTCTTCTGCTGATGTAACAAGCTGCATCTTTTGGGGCGATTACGCTGAAGGTGGTAACAACGAGATTAGTAACTATTCGTCTGTTACAACCATCAGATATTGCGATATTCAAGGTGGCTGGCCTGGCAGCACAAATATCGACTGCGACCCCTGTTTTGTTGACGCTGATTCCAATAATTATCACCTTGATGTGAATTCGTCTTGCATTGACGCAGGCGACCCCGATTTTAGCCCCGACCCGAATAAGACCGATATTGACGGCGAGCACAGAATTGTGAATGGCCGGGTTGATATTGGGGCGGATGAATATTATTGGAGTCTTGCTGATTTTGACAAAGACGAGATTATCAACTTCATCGATTACGCTACGTTTGCCAGAAGCTGGCAAAGCTCATCTGGTGAGCCGGATTACAATGATGTTTTTGACCTCGAAGACGATGATATAATTGACTACGCTGACCTTGCTATTTTCTGTGGTGATTGGCTCTGGCAGGCCGCCTGGACACAGCCAATAGGATTTTGATTACTGATGAGGCCGGGTATAGTCCCATAGTCCCTGGAATACGGGAAGCCGTTCAGGAGAGAATCGTTTTGTTTATTTCAGGTTAAACTCACCTGAAAGGCGTTTACCATTAGGACATAAGCAGTTTGTCTGGAGGATGTAGCTTTGGTCTCCGGCCGGTTCAAAGGGCAAATTGAATTCGTAAGCCCTTAAAAAATCCCGCCAGTAGTCGTTGTTTTTGGCTGGATTGGTCAAATCGATATCGGGCCAAATGGTGACTCTCTTGCCCTTGGATTCGGAAGAGCGCTGAGAATATTCATACAATTCAAAACGAAATACACCTGGCGCCTTTATCTGAGAACCGAATGAGTCAATTAAGCTGACATAGGACTTTATTGCTGTTTTTTCCTCGGTCCCGCCAGCATCGATAAATTTTGTCAACGGCAGAATTTTGACTTTTACAGGTGCAAAAATTGCATTTACATTTGGTTTTGGCTCGGTTGCTACTTGAGCCGGCTCACAACCGACGACAAAACATAATAAGCAACATATCCAAAATAGTACGGTTACAGACTTCATAAGCTATAAGTCCTCATTGAGCATATGGCCAAGACGATATTTTTTTGCTCGCAGATAGTCAACGTTGTGTTTGGTTGGCTGAGCCCTTAACGGTATCTGCTCGACTACTTTTATACCATAGACCTCAAGTCGGCTTATTTTCTTGGGATTGTTAGTTAATATTCTTATTTTCGTGAGGCCTAAATCACGACAGATTTGGGCGCCAATTCCGTAATCTCTCTTATCAGCCATAAAACCCAATTGGAGATTGGCTTGAACCGTATCGAGCCCCTGCTCCTGGAGTTTATAAGCCCGTAATTTATTGGTCAGGCCGATGCCTCTGCCCTCCTGTCTGAGATAAATCAATGCGCCTTTACCGGTTTTTTCAATCATCTTCATTGCAGTTATCAGTTGGTAGCCGCATTCGCACCTTTTCGAATGAAACAAATCGCCGGTCATACATTCCGAATGCACCCTTACGAGTACCGGTTCAGGGTGTTCGATTGGTTTACCTTTATCATCAAGCTCACCCACACCGCCTTTACACAGTGCCAGATGCGGTTCGGGTGAGGTTATGCTCTCGTAGCCGATTAATTTGAACTCGCCGTAGTCGGTTGGTAAATTGACACATTCGAAGCGCTTTATCTGGCTTTCACGCTGGAGGCGATATTCTATCAGCTTTGCAATTGAGGCGATTTTGAGATTGTGTTTTTTGCAGAATTTGAGGAGCTGTGGTACCCGTGCCATCGAGCCATCCTCGTTCATAACCTCGCATATAACGGCGGCCGGCTTTAGCCCTGCCAGTCTCATTAAGTCAATAGCTCCTTCTGTTTGTCCGGCTCGAACCAATACACCGCCCTGGCGGGTACGCAGTGGGAATACGTGACCGGGTCGCGAGAGGTCACTGGGTTTAGCATTGTCGGCGATAGCGGCCTGAATCGTCTTTGCCCTGTCAGCAGCACTAATACCCGTGGTTATGCCCTCAGCAGCATCAATACTGACCGTAAAAGCGGTTCCGAAACGGGCGGTATTGTCTATTGCTTGTGGGTACAAATTGAGCGAATCGCATTTCTCAGCGTTGAGTGGTAAACAGATAAGGCCGCGGCCATATGTGGCCATAAAGTTAATTGTTTCCGGCGTAATCTTTTCGGCAGCGCAAACCAGGTCCCCCTCATTTTCACGGTCTTCGGCATCGACAAGGACAATTATTTTGCCCTGTCGAAGCTCCTCCAAAATGTCAGGTATTTCACTAAACTGTACTGACATAAATATTATCTCTCAATTATTTTAGCACGATATTATTTATTAACGTTATTTGTTGAATTTTGTTCATATTTTTCGATATATTGACTTCCCATTCGGATGTAAACAAGTGTAGCGATAATAGCGGTTCCTGCAGCGGACCACCAGAGAACCCGCAAAAACCATATCCAGCCGGGCAAAACCGTTGAAACCTCAGGGGCAATCAGAATTGCCGCCACCATTGACAACTGCAAGACATTGGCAGTCTTGCCTATAAAAGCAGGAGCGATAAGGAACTTCGAGGTGATGAAGTAAACAATAATGAATCCAATTACCAAAAACAGGTCTTTACTGATTATAAGAACTACGACTGTCGTTGGCAGATGAAATCCTTTGATTTGACCTCGCTGTGAAACCAGCAACAGGCATGCACACGTGATGAGCAGCTTGTCGGCGACCGGGTCCAGAAATGCACCGAGTTTAGTGGCCAGTTTTTTTGTGCGGGCCAAATAGCCGTCAACGCCGTCACTGATTGCCATAAATAAATATATGACGATTGCAATATGTCGCATAGTAGTACCAAGCTCAGGATTATTTATCTTAAGCATGCAGCTGACAAACGGAATTATCAGCAACATCCTTAAAATCGTAAACTGATTGGCCCAATTCAACTTCATAAATTTCCAATTTATTATTTATAATTTACTATTTATTATTATCTGTGCAGTAATAACATTAGCTCCCTGCGATTCCATAATCCGGTATATTAAAGCCCTGGGCTAAATTTGGCAATATATTCTTGCTTGATAAAAGACAGACCCGTTGTATAATTCAGGGATTCAAACAAAGGACAACAAAATGGCTGTGTTGAATGTTAATATAGACCATATTGCGACGATAAGGCAGGCCCGGCTGACCGATGAGCCGGACCCTGTCTGGGCGGCGGTGGAATGTGAGCTGGCTGGAGCGAATGGCATTACTGTTCATCTGCGTCAGGATAGACGCCACATAAACGACCGTGATGTCCGGCTGCTAAAAGAAACAGTCGCCTGCAAGTTGAACCTCGAAATGTGTATGGCTGAGCCGATAGTTAAAATAGCGGAAGATATCAGGCCGGACCAGGTGACTTTAGTGCCGGAAAAAAGGTCCGAACTGACAACTGAAGGAGGTCTGGATTGTGCCGGGCAAAAAAGACGTCTTGCTGACGTGGTCAAAAGAATGCACAAAAAGGGTATTTCGGTCAGCACTTTTATCACGCCTGATAAAGAGCAAATTATTGCCTCGTCCCAGACCGGCTGTGACGCAGTTGAACTGCATACCGGTATGTATGCAAACGCCAACCCCCAAAGGGCCGTCAAGAAGAGATTAACGGAATTGAAAGCTGGCCGAGATATTGCAATGGAGAATAGTCTTATTGTTCACGCCGGGCACGGTCTGACATACCGAAACATCGGCCCTGTTGCAGGCATCGAAGGAATTTGTGAATTCAATATAGGCCACAGTATCGTGGCAAGGGCTGTCTTTGTTGGTATAAGACAGGCGACCATAGAAATGATAAGATTGATAGATAAAAGTGAGCTAAAGTGAACTAAAATTTGGAGTGCCTGAAGTGCCTAAAATTATGGAATATAACTTTAGCTCACTTTAGGCACTTTACACTTTAGGCACTTTCATGTAGGAGATAAAAATGTTTTCAGGTGCAATGGTAGCGTTAGTAACACCTTTTCAGGATGGGCAGATTGATTTTCAAACTCTCGATGAGTTGATTGAGTTCCAGCTTGAAAACGGGATAGACGCAATAGTGCCGGTGGGCACGACCGGAGAATCGCCGACTTTAAGTCATAATGAGCACAAAGAGGTTATCGAAAGGATAGTCAAGACCGTTGGCGGAAAGGTGCCTGTCATCGCGGGGGCCGGCTCGAATAGTACCGCAGAGGCAATAGAACTAACGGCGTTTTCAAAAAAGGTCGGTGCTGATGCTACCCTGCAGGTTGGGCCATATTACAATAAACCCACACAGGAGGGCTTCTATCAACATTTCAAGGCGATAGCTGAAGAGGTTGACCTGCCGATGGTGTTATATAATATCCCTGGCCGGTGCGGGGCAGGTATGACGCCCGAAACAGTCGCTCGCTTATCTGAAATCGATAATATCGTTGCAATAAAAGAAGCGACCGGAAGTATGGACCAGGCCAGCGAAATCGCAATACGTTGTGGTATGACGATTATATCCGGCGATGATTCTCTGACATTGCCGTTAGCTTCAATCGGCGGTAAAGGTGTTATCAGTGTCGTGGCAAACATTGTTCCCACGGATGTCAAGGCGATGACTGATTTGATTCTCGAAGGTGATTTGGTGTCGGCACGCCAGTGGCACAAGAAGCTGTTTGCTTTGTCAAAGGGAATGTTGACGCTGGCGACTAACCCGATACCCATCAAGGCAGCGATGGCGATGCTGAATATGTGTTCAGAGGAACTACGGCTGCCGATGACGCCTCTGGAAGATGACAGAAAAACAATCCTAAAGCAAACATTACAGGATTATGGCTTATTGAGTTAAATAAAATTTTCAACTGCCATACTATTGTTGTGCTTCATATAATGTTTGCAGTATATTTGAAACCATATTACTGACCGAGTGATTTTTTTTGAGATATTGCTGGGCGTTTTTGGCAATTTGACGTGCAAATTCACGCTTATTGAGCAGCTCCTGCAGGCATCTGTATATGCTAATCTCGTCATTCGGGTCGAACAGAACGGCTGTGTCATTTTCAATAATCAAATCATCAACGCCGCCCTTGCAGCCGGCAACGGCTGAGCCGACACTCATCGCCTCCAATAATAAAGGATTAAAACTGGAGATTGGCTGCGGCTGAATGAAAATATCACCAGCGGCAAGAACGGAATGCCAGGGCTTTAGTCTTGGCACAATGGTAACGACCTGCGTAAGGCCAAGAGCAGTTAATAATTTCCGTAACTGCCTCTCGGCCTTTCCATTTCCTATTACAGCCATCATAAATTCATAGCCGTCAATCATCAGGTGTCTAACGGCGCTAAATAAATTCTCAAAGTCATCGGCATTATTCAATGGGTGAGCTGTCACCAGGCAGGCAAGACGAGACGACCTGTTAAAACAACTGCAATCCTTCTTTGCAAAAGTGCCGATGTTTATATGTTTGATTCTCTCGGTAAATTGGGGGTGAATTCTGGAAATGTTGGCCGCAATGCTTTTAGCCGGCACGATGATTTTCGAACATCGCTTCGATGAAACATGAAGCTTGTCCCATCGTTTGTGTAGCGAATTAACCGTCAATATATAAGGCAAATCCAATTGACGGGCTAATTGCCTTGTAAGCGACGCCTTGCTTTCGCATAAACAGTACAGGATAGTTGGTTTGTACTTCGTAAGCTGGTCATAAAGAATTTTTCTGGTTATCCTTTTTAACAGGGGCAGTTCATAAACCGGATACCTGATAACCTCAACAGTGCCGGAAACAATTGAATCTATATCACAGTTTTGCGGACAAACTAAAGCAACGGGGACCGACTTATCTGCCAGGCCGACTAATAGATATTCCAGGAAAGTTGAGTATTCACAGATTGTATGTTCCGATGCAATCAGAACCGGCCGAAGAGCTCTTTTTTGCTCAATGTTCATATTTCATTGTTTCAACTAATAGCAGGTATTGTGCTTTCTAAATTCTACATTCTAAATTCTCAATTCTAAGGTCTTTGCTGGTATATTATCTTGAAAATCGAATTTTGGCCATTGTAAAAATCGGGACTCAAAATGTCTTTTTTTAACCTATTTACCGGTTCGTGGCTTTCCCACAATACCAAATGGCTAATATTTTAACTTGCGATTATTTGTGCATCTGGTATAAAAAGCATTAGCCAAGAGACGTAATCATGAATAGATTATTGGTCATTGCAAACAGATTGCCCTTCAGTATAGCCAAAAAAGCGGGGGAGATTTGCTTCAATCCAAGTCCGGGAGGGCTCGCCACAGGTCTTTCTTCACTGCCTGAATCTTTCGAGCGACTCTGGCTCGGCTGGCCCGGATTAACAAACGAGAAGCTTACAATCGAGGACAGGGGCCATATTAAGGACAAACTTGCTGCCAAAAATTGCGTGCCAATATTTCTTTCTAAAAAGCAAGTGGAACGTTACTACCTGGGATTTTGCAATAAAACGATTTGGCCTCTTTTTCATTATTTTTCTGTGCGAACCGTATATGAGGAGCGTTTCTGGAAAACATACAAGCAGGTTAATCAAATGTTTTGCACTGAGGTGATGAACATCGTCAGACCAGGTGATTATATCTGGATACACGATTATCAATTGATGCTGCTTCCACGTCTTCTTCGTGAAAAATTACCGGAGTTAGAAATCGGTTTTTTTCTGCACATACCCTGGCCGTCATTTGAGTTGTTTCGTTTGTTGCCGTGGCGTGAGGAGATATTAGATGGTTTATTGGGAGCTGATTTAATAGGATTCCATACTTATGATTATGTTCGACACTTTCTCAGCAGCGTTTCAAGAATAAAAGGTCTTGAGCATACGCTGGGCAAGGTCAAAGTAGGCAGTCGTGCTGTTAAGATGGATGCGTTTCCTATGGGCATCGATTATGAAAGATACTCACAGGCAATCAAAAACCCCGTCGTTCAGAAGGAGCTGGAAAAAATTCTCCAGAAAGTCGGGAAGCGCAAAATCATTATATCCGTAGATAGACTGGACTACACTAAGGGAATTATCCAGCGGTTAGAGGCCTTTGATTTATTCTTGTCAAAAAATCCTGAATATAAGGGCAAGGTTACTTTAATAATGGTGGCTGTTCCTTCGCGCACGGGTGTTGAAGATTATAAAGCCCTGAGAGAACGGCTCGAACAACTTGTAGGAAGAGTTAATGGAGAACATGGAGCGATCGGCTATATGCCCGTCTGGTATCTATATCGCTTTATGCCTTTTACGAAATTGATGGCGTTATACAACGCGGCTGATGTTGCCTTGGTTACACCTTTGAGGGACGGAATGAACCTGATAGCAAAGGAATATATCGCCACTAAAACGGACGGTAGAGGTGTTTTGATTCTTAGCGAAATGACGGGGGCAGCAAGTGAATTGGGAGAGGCCCTGATAGTAAACGCCAACAACAAGGCAGCAATTTTACAGGCCATTAAAGAGGCACTTGAGATGCCTCTTTTTGAGCAGATGGAGCGTAACAAATTAATGCAGAAAAGACTTCGGCGTTATGATGTTCTGCGGTGGAGCAGTGATTTCATCAATGCTTTGTGTGATATCAAGAATGATCAGCGAAAGCTTGGTGTCCGCAAGCTATCGGAAGCTACAAGGCATAAATTGGTCTGTGACTATGTAAAAAGCCATAAACGGTTGTTCCTGCTTGATTATGATGGAACTCTTGTGGGCTTTAGAGGCAAACCGGCGCAGGCGGGACCGGACGATGAAATTGTGACTATGCTGAAGAGTCTATCAAGCAACCGGAAGAATTGCGTGGTGATAATAAGCGGGCGAGATAAAGCAACGTTGGAACAATGGTTTGGCGGCCTTGATACCGGATTAGTTGCCGAACATGGGGCCTGGGTTAAACAAAAAGGCCTGGACTGGCAGTGTTCAGGGGCTTTCAGAAACGACTGGAAAGATAACGTCAGGCCAATTCTTGAGCTTTACACAGACCGAACCCCTGGTTCTTCCATCGAGGAAAAGGACTTCTCGTTGGTCTGGCATTACCGCAGAGCTGACCCTGAACTTGCGTGGGTCAGAGGGCAGGAATTGAGAGGTGCTCTTTTGAACCTAACGGCGAATTTGGATGTTGGTGTTTTCGAAGGCAGTAAAATATTCGAAATCAAGAATCTTGGTGTGAATAAAGGCCAGGCCGCTAAATTTTGGCTTGAAAAACCAAAATGGGATTTTTTGCTGGCGGCAGGTGACGATTATACCGATGAAGAAATGTTTGTAGCCCTGCCTGATGGGGTATATTCTATAAAAGTAGGACTGAGTATTTCAAAAGCGCGTTTCAACGTGGATACACTGGATGAGATTAGGTCGTTACTCAAAGAATTGGCAAGGAGTTAGAATGTTAAGCCTTGAAGATTTCCGGACAATTGTTCCTGACAAGACATTAGCCGAGATTTATGCTCGAGCACGAGGGCTTTATGGCAAGCATATTGTTCATATCAACTCCACCTATCAGGGTGGCGGGGTTGCCGAGATTCTGTATTCACTTGTGCTTTTAATGAACGATGTTGGTATAGATACCGGCTGGAGAATTTTACACGGAAGCCCTGATTTCTTTAATATTACAAAGAAATTCCACAATGCACTGCAGGGAGCAGATATAAATCTATCTGAACAAAAGAGACGTTTATATCTTCAGGTTAATGACAATTTCGCAAGATTTACGCATATTCTCAAGCACGACTGTGTGATAGTTCATGACCCTCAACCGCTTTCACTTATCAAATATTATAGAAAACGTCAGCCCTGGATATGGCGGTGCCATATAGACCTTACCGACCCTCATCCGCAATTGTGGGATTTCCTAAAAGGTTTTTTGCTCAAATACGACCAGGTTGTTGTATCAAGTGAAAAATACTTTAAAGAAGACCTGCCTGTTGACCAGCGCCTGATGTGCCCAGCCATCAATCCACTTACGCTTAAAAACAAGGAACTTGATGGAAAGACCATAAAAAAATATATAAGCAAAGCAGGTATTCCGACTGATAAGCCGGTAATTACCCAGGTCTCAAGACTCGATCCATGGAAGGATCCAGAAGGTGTGCTGGAAGTTTTCAAGCGAGTTAAGGAAAAGGTCGATTGCAGGTTGGTCTTCTGCTATAATCTGGCCAGCGATGACCCCGAAGGCGTGCAGATGTACAATAAGATTTATCGCAAGGCCAAAGGATTGGCAGGTAATGGGGATGTCCTGTTTGTCGTCGGTAATAATGATATTTTGGTAAATTCCATTCAGAGATTTTCAAGCGTAATAATACAGAAATCCATAAAGGAGGGCTTCTGCCTTTCTGTTACTGAGGCACTATGGAAAGGCAAGCCAGTTATCGCATCAAATGTCGGGGGGCTGCCCGCACAAATCGAAGACGGCAAAAGTGGATTTTTGCTTGAGCCGAACGACATAGAAGGATTCGCAGACAGGATTATTCATATACTGAAAAATCCTGATGAAGGCAAAAATCTGGGCGAAAATGCAAGAGAATATGTTCGCGAGAAGTTTCTGGTAACCCGCCTGCTTTCAGATTACCTGGATATGCTGAATTCTATAATAAACCGGTAGATTTCAGCAGATATAAGTGCATTTTGGGTAACAATCCTCCTTCGCCAGTTTGTTTATGGCCTTTCCGCATAATATTTACTGATCCAAGCCTGATTATATTATAAAAATCGCATTTTGGGGCATGAATTACCAGTATACGTAAAACTACTGTGTTTTCTGAATTCTGGCTCTTTTTTCTTGACTTTTTCTCAACGCCCTATATAGTCCCTATTGGTTACGGATGACGAGCTTTGGAGGACTGCAAGGATGCACCACACGTCTTTCTGCTCGAAAAGTTTTTGTGTAATAAGGATTATGGAAAAATTAGAGGAGGCAAATTAAGATGAAAAAATTAATGATTATTTGTGCAGCAGCAGCACTAATGCTGATTTCAACATCCGTATCATGGGCTGTTCCTGCGGTTACTCCACCGCCAGATGGCCTCTGTGATTGGTGGAACGTAAAGTGTATATGGTATGCCTATGCATGGTGGGAGGATGACCTCTCTGCTCCATATACCTACGACACTCACCCGCCGGATGATGCCGGCCACTGGGCTTCAAATTTCTTAGAGAACACTAACTTTACAGCCGGTGTGGCTGCGCAGACAAACGTTTGGCTCAATCTGAAAAATGTGTACGAACCAGACCTCAAGAAGGAAATCTTTATCTACATCGAAGGAACGACCAACAGTGGCTCAGCTCCGACCGGGACACTCTACACCTATGCCCCCACCGGCTTACCGAAACCGGTATTCACGGGCGGGATTGGCGGAATCAACAACGGGGATGGTACATGGCAGTATCTGGTGAGTGGCGAGATTATTCCTCAGCCGTCAAGCCAATATCTGACGGTTACTGTGCCGGGTCTGCTAAAGGTAACAAACATCTGGGTAGGTGAGAACTGCATCCCTGAGCCGACAACGATATGTCTGCTTGGCCTGGGTGCGTTGGGTCTGTTGAGGAAACGAAGGAAGTAAAAAGACAGAAGTCAGGAGTCAGAAGGCAGAGGGAGGATGGAAGTACAAATCTAAAGGGTTGTGTATTTCCTCACAGCCCTTTTTATCTACCAAAATCCTTAAAAAAACGGAATTTTTCAGATTTTCAGCATTTTTTTCGATTGTTGAAAAGCAACTTTTTAAACCCCGATTACGGGGTCTAACCCGACATATTATTATAAAAACCGCATTTTGGGGCATGAATTACCAGTATACGTAAAACTACGGTATTTTCTGAATTTCAACCTTTTTCTATTGACATTGCTGCAAAATTAGGTGTAAAATACAAATATAGATTTGAAGGAGAATGGGTGAAAAAGATTCTATGGAGGGTTCCACACGTCTTTTTGCACCAAGAGAAGTTCTGCGTATAAAGCATGGTTGCTATAAAGCTATGCGAGAAAATATGGAGGAGAAATTCAAGTGAAAAACGTTTTTTTGGAAATAATAAACCGTACTTTTTTGGTACTAATGTGCTTAAGCTTTATACCTGCAATGGAACAGGCAACTGCAACTCCCACCGAAGGCTGGATACGTCAACTGGGTACGGCAGCCGACGATCGTGGCTACGGTGTCTCAGCCGACGGACAGGGAAACGTGTACATCACGGGATATACCAAGGGTTCCCTTGGCGGGACAAACATGGGCTACTATGACGCATTCCTCAGTAAGTACAGTTCGTCTGGGAACCTTGTCTGGTGCCAGCAATTGGGCACATCCCTTAATGATTATGGCTACGGTGTCTCGGCTGACGGACAGGGAAACGTGTACATCGCAGGAGCTACCCAGGGTTCCCTTGGAGGGACAAGCGCAGGCACCTACGACGCATTCCTCAGCAAGTACGATTCAGCGGGAAACCTTGCTTGGACCCGTCAACTGGGTACGACAAGCGGTGATTATAGCTACAGTGTCTCGGCTGACGGACAGGGAAACATGTACATCACAGGATATACCGACGGTTCCCTTGGTGGGACAAACGCGGGCGGCGCCGACGCATTCCTCGGCAAGTACGATTCGTCTGGGAACCCTGTTTGGACCAAACAACTGGGTACGGCAAAATATGATTATGGCTACAATGTCTGGGCTGACATAATAGGAAACGTGTACCTCACAGGAGCTACTGCTGGTTCCCTTTTCGGGACAAACCCAAACACGAACTACGACCCATTCCTCGGTAAGTACGACTCGTCTGGAAACCTTGTTTGGAGCTGTCAACTGGGCACTACAAGCAGTGATTATAGTTACGGTGTCTCGGTTGACGGACTGGGAAACGTGTATATCGCAGGATATAACGGTAGCCTTATGAGCGAGGATGTATTTCTCAGCAAGTACGACTCGTCTGGGAACTTTGTTTGGACCCAACAACTGGGTACGGCAAGCAGGGATTTTAGCTATGGTGTCTGGGCTGACACATCGGGGAACGTGTTCATTACTGGCTCCCTTGGCGGGACAGGCGGTGCCGGCGATGCATTCATCGCTATGTACGATTCGGCAGGTAATCTGACCTGGAGCGATGAACTGGAAACGTCAAGCTATGAATGTGGTCGCAGTGTATCAGGAGATGGGCTGGGAAACGTGTACATCACAGGATATAGCAAGGGTTCTCTTAGCGGGACAAACGCGGGCAACAACGATATCTTTATAGTCAAATACATTCCTGAGCCGGCGACGATATGTCTGCTTGGCCTGGGTGCGTTGGGTCTGTTGAGGAGACGAAGGAAGTAAGAAGACAGAAGTCAGGAGTCAGAAGACAGAACTACAAATCTAAAGGGCTGTGTATTTCCTCATAGCCCTTTTTTATTTAACCTGTCTCTAATCTTTAACCGCTAACTGCTTGGTTTTGCGTGATTTGTTTTGACAGTTCCTCCAGTAGAGCGTGCATTTGTAGGTCGGACTTTTTTGCCTGTTCGATTTTGCTGCAGGCGTGCATAACAGTGGTATGGTCTCGCCCGCCCAGATGACCGCCAATCTCCTCAAGCGAGTGTTTAGTTAAATTCCTGGCCAGATACATACAAATCTGACGCGGCTCAGTAATGCTCTGGCTGCGTCTTTTACTCTGCAAATCGGCAAGGCGAACATCGAAATGCCTGGTTACCACGTCAATAATATCAGTTATGCTTACGTGTCTGGCTGATGAATCAATCTGTCCTTCAATGGCTGTCTTTGCCAGTTCAGGAGAGATTTCCTTGCCGGTGGTAGTTGCTACTGCGTAGATGGCCGTCAGGGCGCCTTCCAACTCCCTGATATTTGCGTGCACTTTGTGGGCAATATACTCGGCTATTTCGTCGGAGATATCCAGGCCGCGAATATGGGCTTTTTTTTGCACTATTGCAACTCTTGTCTCGTAACTTGGCGGGTCTATTCTTGTAACCAGCCCCCAGTTGAATCTGCTGATGAGCCGTTCTTCAAGCGAAGGAATCTTGCCGGGAGGGCTGTCGGCGCTTAGTATGATTTGCTTTCCGTTATTGTAAAGCGCATTGAAGGTATGGAAAAATTCTTCCTGACTCTGCTCACGTTCGCGGAGGAACTGAACATCGTCGATAACCAGCGCATCGACGGTTCTGAACTGGCTTTGAAAACCGGCTAAATTTCCTTCTTCGATTGCTCTTATGAAGCGATTGACAAAACCTTCACAGCTTAAGAATTGAATTACCGCCCCATCGAACCTTTTTCTGGTTTCGAAACAAACGGCGTGTAAGAGATGGGTTTTGCCCAGGCCGACATTACCGTAAAGAAAAAGCGGATTGTAAGTATTGCCGAGCGATTGACTCACCGCGACGCAGCTTGCGTGCGCGAGGCGGTTGCTCGGCCCTACTACAAAACTGTCGAAGGTGTAGTCGGGATGAAGCTTAAGCTCTGGTCCGGTTGGTCGGGAGCGTGTAACAGATTTTCGGCTGGTGTCGAAAACAAAATCTACGGTAACAAGATGACCGGTGACTTGTTGGGCGGCCCGTGTAAAATTTTTTTTGCAATTGTCGCGCAAATACCGAGTAGTTGCCTCATCGGGACAGCTGATTCCAAGTGAGCCGCCATCGAGGTGTAAAACCGTCAGGTTATCGAACCACTTCCGGGCATTGGCCGGGTCAAGTGCCTTTGCACGTTCGAGTATATCAGTGAAAATGCCTTCAACGTCACGAGCCACAGAAACACACTCCTTTGTGAACAGGCACATTATAAAAGAAACTACTGCTCACCAAAAGCGTCCTTGATAAATTTAGCCGCCACAGTCTTTTTCATTACCAATCAGGTATGGGTCTCAACTCCATTGGTAAAAACGACCTTTGAAATTTAACCGGATTTGTCAATTTTGTCAAAGGTATTTTTTCTATAGTGATGCAGAAAACGGAAAATTGTTAAGTTCTTCCGGTTAAACACAAAATATAGAGAATTAAAATCTCGACGGGGCTTGAAATTTTTGCGAATATCTGCGAAACTCCTCAAATGACGCAGTTCTTTTCGGCTTGTTTGTGAAAGCAGGTGCCCGGAAGGACTGACAGGAGAAGCCTTTGTCTGTTCAGCAATGGCGTAGAGAAAGAGGTAATTATGGGAATTTTTACCAAAACGGCAGGATATCTAAAGGAGCGTCTGGGCAAAACACGCAACAAAATCAGTTCTTCACTGGCGTCCGTATTGGCTCTCGGCAGAAATATCGATGATGCCCTGCTCGATGAGCTGGAAGAGACGCTGATAAGCGATGATATCGGTGTGGAAACAACGGACAAACTGATATCGTCCCTGCGTGAGGCATACCGCAGCAGGCAAATAGCTACGACGGATGAAATACGGCCATTTCTCAAAGAGCATATTAAAAGCTATTGGCCGCATCGCGACAGGCAATTACGCTTTGCGGATACCGGACCGACAGTCATTCTGATTGCAGGCGTTAATGGGACAGGTAAGACCACAAGCATAGCCAAACTGGCATATATGTTCAGTCAGGATAAGAAAAACGTTATTGTCGCTGCATGTGATACGTTCCGGGCTGCTGCTGTAGAGCAGTTATCTATCTGGGCTGAGCGTATCGGAGTGCAGATTGTCAAGCACAAATACGGAAGCGACCCGGCAGCCGTTGCCTTTGATGCCTGTGAAGCTGCCGTCGCAAGAGGAGCGGATGTCTTGATTCTCGATACAGCCGGCCGACTCCATACAAAAAAGGACCTGATGATGCAGCTTACGAAAATTCGTGATGTAGCTGCCCGGAAAATACCCGGCGCCCCGAACGAAGTATTGTTGGTTCTCGATGCTACCACCGGACAAAATGCGATTGCACAGGCAAAAATGTTCACAGAAGCGATTAACGTAACAGGGATATTTCTGGCTAAGCTTGACGGAACCGCACGCGGAGGCATCGTCATTGCTATTAAGGACCTGCTCGATATACCGGTGAAATTTGTCGGTCTGGGTGAAAAACCGGAGGATATTGCTGAATTCGATCCTAATACCTTCGTCGAAGCCCTTTTTGCATAAGTTTTGCCAAAGGAAACGTAGAGAAAAAAAATGTTACTGATAGCTTTTCCCCATAAGGTGATTAAGATTTACGGGAGTAGTAGTCATTCTTACTCGGTGGTAACCCTGTACACAGATTTAGGATAGGCAGAAAACATATGCAATGGCCAGAAATTGAAGCACCGAAATGGAAAGATTTCGACAATATCATTACCGATATGACAGACCAAGGCCGCCTATTGAAAGACAGGTTCCTACTCAGGGGACAATCCGATAAGACTTGGGAATTGGTTCCGTCATTATACAGGATATTCAAACAGTATCTTGGATACTTTATGCCTCCATATAGTGTAATCGAATGGCAGCACGTGGATAAGTTCAGGACGATGGCCAGTCAATATATCCAGGAAAATCTAATACCAGATGACGAAGATTTGGTTGGCTGGTGGCATTTGATGCAGCACTATAGGGTGCCAACGCGACTACTCGATTGGACACGTTCTCCCTATGTAGCGGCTTACTTTGCAGTTATCGAAAACCCCAATAAGGATGGCGCGATATGGGTTGTGAATTATAGCTGCCTAGAAAAAGCCGTTGAGGCATGGCTTAAAAGCAAGCATATTTCGACTACAGAAACTGATTCGTGGTATGTAACAAATCTTCGCTTAGATGCCAATTTCATCTGGGCTACTAAAACAAAACGCAGCAACCAGAGGGCAGTAGCCCAACAGGCAGAATCAACTTATACAATCAATGTTGCTAGTGACCACGGGGGAATTATTCGTCATTTCCTCCACGACCGAGATAAAAGGAAACATCAGCGAGAGGGAGCAAGACGCACACTATTGACGGGATTTACTGATTATGACCAAGCTGAGAATATACCTTTGGCTGAGCGCAAATACTTCAAGATTATTATACCCAAAGAAAGTAAACTGGACTACTTGGCTCGTCTTCATACCGCCAATATATCAGCTTCTTCATTGTTTCCGGGTTTAGATGGAGTAGGGTTAGCAATAAAAGAGGAAATTATCTGGCAGATAAACGTCGTAATTCATTCAGACGAATCAAAAAAAGAGGTCATGAAGGGGCAGTCTCATCAATAAAAAGAAAGAAAAGTGGTCAGGAGCACTTTCTTGGTTGGCCGCGGAGAATGTTAAGAAAAAAATCAAAACGGCTCCTAACTCCTTTTCTGCCTCTACTTTAAATTATACTTGATTCTTATATGAAATTGGTTATCTTAACCTTATCAAGAAGCTAAACATGTATAGAAATAAGCAATTAAAAATAAAGATTCCTGTTATAAAGTGGGAGGACAAGGAATGATTCAGGTGAAATGTCCTTCTTGTAAGAAGATGTTCACGGTACGTATCAACATGATGGGCAAGGAAGTGCGGTGCAAGTCCTGTAGAGCGAGGTTTGTGCTTGGAGGATCTGAACCGCCCAAACCTATTGTTGAAAATAAATAGAACAATACTGCCGTTAAGAGAAAAAATTGATGCCCAAAAGCACAAAATCAGCAATAAAAAAGATAGTTGAGCGGATTGTCAGCCGTTTCTCGCCTGAAAAAATTATCCTCTTCGGCTCGTACGCCTGTAGCAATGCTGGGCCGGACAGCGACCTTGACCTGCTCATCGTAATGTCTGTAAGCGGCTCAAAACGCCAAAAGGCAGTTGAGATTGGGGTAGCTCTTCACGATATCGCCGTTGCAAAGGATGTAATTGTCGTTACACCTGAAGATTTCGAATGGCGTAAGGATATTATTGGGACTATTGAATGGCCTGCCGCTCATCAAGGAAAAATTCTCTATGCCCGAAAATGACAAAACCGCTGTCGTTGCCCGTGAATGGACAACCAAAGCCGACAACGACCTGAAGACCGCGGCTCATACACTTAAACTGGGAGATAAATGTCCGACAGATACGGTTTGTTTTCACGCTCAGCAGTGTGTGGAAAAATATCTCAAGGCCTTTCTTGTTGTACTGGAAATCGAATTTCCCCGAACCCATGATATCGAAATTTTAGTCTCATTGATACCGAAAAGCATACGTCTTTCTTTGACAATTGAAGAACAGAGGCGACTGACTGAATATGCGACAGTAATGCGTTACCCCGGCCCATACGAGCCAATTTCGCTTTCGGAAGCAAAACAGGAGGTAAAACTTGCTCGGCGGGTAAGGCAAAAAATACGAAAGCTCCTACAGAAAGATGGGCTCTTCTAAACAAAGACGGATAAAAGAGAACAGAAATGTTTTCCCTGGTTAGCCGCAGGTCTCTTTCTGTCTAATCTACAATATAGTTGTATTTTTCTACTGCCTGTTTTTTTATGTATTCAATATAAATGGAAAAGTGTTTTTCGGGCACGACACAATTCCCGTCGCCATCCGGATAAATAACC
>Ga0315537_1000804_pt1 | contig 24868 bp, 36 predicted proteins | sample SalMarSW160270MG_FD_203091 | JGI IMG/M metagenome (GOLD analysis project Ga0315537, IMG submission 203091) | Salt marsh sediment microbial communities from the Plum Island Ecosystem LTER, Massachusetts, United States - Salt Marsh Sediment SW1602-70 ...
TTCAACCACCCGACCTCTAGGAAAACCACCAACTCCCAAAGCAACATCCAAGGCAATTGACCCAGTGGGCACAACCGGAACTTGTCTCCTTGTTCCTTTCTCACCCATCTTCATAATTGCCCCTTTACCATATTGTTTTTCGATTTGTTCCATCGCCATTTTAACGGCTTGAAGTTTTTGATTAGCTTGACTCATCACATTCAATTTTCACAGAAATTGTGATAAAATTCAAGAGGAAAAATTTCGGGGTGTAGCTCAGATAGCCAGAGTGCACGCATGGGGTGCGTGAGGTCGCCGGGGCGGAACCGGCCACCCCGACTTTTTTGATTTTTTTAAATTAAATAAATAAAGGGGGAGTGGAATAAAATATAAAATTAACGTTTGGGGCTCTGTTTCTTTTTTCTGGCCTTGCCCATCTGTCCGACTTTCCTTCTTTCTTTAGCCCGCGGGTCTCTGGTCAAAAGCTTGTTTTTCTTTAAAACTGAATGGAAACTCTGATTATCTTTATCCAAAGCTCTAGCTAAACCATGAACGATAGCACCTAACTGTGCTTTCTCCCCAGAACCTCTAACTTTAATCGTTGCGTAATACTTATTCAAACTTTCCGTTAAAACAAAAGGCTTTTGATAAAAACTCTCTGCTATTTCACCAGGGAAATATTTCTCAATCGGCTGTTCATTAACTAAAGTTTTTCCCTTACCGTGATAAAGTCGAACCCGGGCAATAGCTCTTTTTCTCCGGCCAACCGCAGAAACAAAATTTTTCTTTTTAATTGTTTTTGTTTCAGTTTTAGCTTTACTTTTAGCTTTACTTTTACTTTTTTCCATTTTCTTTACTTTCCTCTTTAAACTTATCTTCATACTGGTGTTTACTTTCCGCAAAAATTTTCAAACGACCCAATCGTTGATCACGTAATTTGTTTTTGGGTAACATCCCTTCAACGGCATGACGAATAACCTGTGTTGGGTCTTTGACCATTTGTTGGGCAAAAGTCAATTTTCTAAAACCGCCAGGATAACCTGAATGCCGGTAATAAAGCTTGTTGTCGCGTTTTCTTCCGGTGACTTCAACTTTAGCCGCATTGATAACCACCACGTAATCGCCACCATCAAGATAAGGGGCAAAAGAGATTTTGTTTTTCCCCATTAATAAAACAGCAATATTGACCGCCATCCGGCCTAAAATCTGACCATTGGCATCAATTAAATGCCAGTCTCTTTTGATTTCTTTGGCCTTGGTAACTCTGGTTTTGAAAGTCATTTAGTCTACTTCTTTGTTTTCTTTTCTTTAGTTTCCACTTCCTTAGGCTGAGAAGTTTTATTAGAAGAAGTTTTCTTCTCCTCTTTTTCTTTAATCTTCACCTTAGCTGGTTTTTCCACCAACTCCAATTTGACCATCATCGCGTTATCACCGCGTCTCGCTCCTAAACGAACCATCCGACTAAAACCACCGGACCTTTTAGCAAAAAGCGGTCCTAACTCGTCAACAATACGGTTAACGGCTAACTTGTTTTGCAGAAAAGCAGCGATTAATCTTCGGGAATGAAGAGTCCCTTTCTTGCCTTTGTTGATTAGTTTGTCAACTAAACCCCGAACCGCTTTGGCTTTGCTTTCGGTAGTTTTAATTTCGCCGTGAATGACCAAGGCGTTAATTAACCCTTTAAACAAAGCCTTTCTTTGGGAAGAAGTCCGGGAAAGTTTTTTTCCTTTAACCCGATGTCTCACTTTTTACCTCCCGGCTCCCATTTAACCTCTTTTTTAGCTAAAGCCATCTGAACGGTCTTAATTGACTTTTCACCAAGATTTTTAATCTTAGCTAAGTCATTGGGCTTAATTCCCAAAAGATCGGAAACAGTCCCGTAGCCACTCTTACGAAGAGCATTGACGATTCTTGTTGGCAAATCAAGCTCTTCTAATGTCAACCTGGTTGCCTCCTCATAAATTGGGAGTTTCGGCTCTGCCTTAACCTCAACTTTTTTCGGATTGACAATCTGGTTGAAAAAGGCAATGAGGATTTTGGCACTGCTTTTCAAAGCCTCCTTCGGTTTAATTGTCCCGTCGGTGGTAATTTCCAGAATCAACTTATCAAAGTCAGTTCTTTGACCAACACGAGTTGCCTCAACCTGATAATTGACTCTTTTTACCGGGCTAAAAGCAGCGTCAAGGGGAATAAGGCCAATTTTATTCTCCTTGTCTGTTTCGACCGGCTGATAACCAAAACCTCTCTCAACGGTCATCTCCATCTTTAATTTACTCTTTTTATCAGCCAAGTTGGCTAAAACCAAATCCTTGTTAACTATCTGAACGTTGGCTGAAGTTTTAATATCACCAGCCTTAACTTCACCGGGACCAGTTTTTTCTAGTTCCAGTTTAACTGGTTTTTCCCCCTCGTATTTAAACTTAATCTGTTTAAGTTTAAGAATAAGGTCAATAATATCCTCACTCATCCCTTCCAGAGTTGAAAATTTATGTTTGACACCACTAATTTTGATCTGGGTAATCGCCGCCCCAGGCAAACTACTTAAAAGAACCCGACGCAAAGAATTGCCTAAAGTCTGGCCGAAACCTTGCTCTAAAGGTTCAATGGTAAAACGTCCGAAAGTGGCGTTTTCCTGTTGACTTTTAATATTAAAAATTGATTCGATCATTTTTTTCTCCTTTCTTAACTATTCATTATCTAGAATAGTATTCTACTATTAATTGATCGTCAATGTCACCCTCAATTTCATCCCGCTGCGGTAATCTGATCATCTGTCCAACCGCCGCCTTCTTTTTCAACCAAGCTGGAACTTTGGTTTTTTCCGCCAAAGCCTTCTTAATTGGATCTAGTTTCAAAGCTTTTGTCCCTAAGGTAACGGTTTGGCCTTTTCCCAGTTGGTAAGAAGGAATGTTGACCTTCTTTCCATCAACCAAAACATGTTTGTGGCTAATTAATTGTCTAGCTAAATGGCGCGAATTGACAAAACCCAAACGATAAAGAATATTATCCAATCTTGACTCGAGAAGCTGTAAAAGGGCTTCACTCGTCGCTTGTCTAATTTTAACTGCTTTCTGAAAATAATTTTTCATCTGTCTTTCGGAAAGACCATAAATTCTCTTCACTTTTTGTTTTTCCCTCAACTGTCGACCATAATCACTCATCCGTCTGGTTGATGATTTTAAACCATGTTGCCCTGGCGGCACAGCCCCTTTTTTGTCAATCGGGCATTTGGTATAACAACGTTCCCCTTTTAAAAAGAGCTTCATTTTTTCCCGACGACAAAGTTTACATTTTGGCCCTAAAGATCTTGACATCTTTAAACTCTCCTTCTTTTTCTGGCTCGTGGCCCATTATGAGGAATCGGTGTAATATCGGCAATCAGATTCATCTTTAAACCCACGGCTCGCAAAGCCCGTAAAGCAGCATCGCGACCAGGCCCAGGTCCTTTGATGTAAACCCCTACAGCCGTTACCCCTAAAGCCAAAGCTTTTCTAGCCACGGTTTCCACGGCGGTTGTCGCTGCGTAAGGGGTTGATTTACGTGTTCCCTTAAAACCTAAAGTTCCGGTCGAACCCCAACATAAAACCTTCCCTTCCATATCAGTAAAGGTAATCAAAGTATTGTTAAAAGTGGCGTTGATAAAAACTTTGCCTTCCATTCTTTTTTACTTTTTTTCTTCCTCAGTGCTTAAATCTCTACCCATTCTGCTCATAATTTCTTTTTTCATGGCCCCAATCGTCTTTCTTTTACCTCTTTTCGTCCGCGCATTACTCCTCGTCCGCTGACCACGAACCGGCAAACCTCCAGTATGTCTCAAACCTCTATAGGCCCCAATCGTCTTTAAACGCTGAATGTCACCGGCAATTTTTTTTCGTAAGTCACCTTCAACGATAAAATTTTCCACGGCTTTGTTAATTCTGGCTACTTCTTCATCGTTTAATTGAGAAACTCTTTTTTCCGGCTCAATTTTGGCCTTTTTAAGAATCTCAACAACATTTTTACGACCAACACCATAAATTAGTGTTAAGCCGATATCAATTCTTTTTTCATTGGGTAAATCAATGCCTATAATTCTCGCCATGATTATCCTTGCCTCTGTTTATGAGTTGGTTTTTTACAAATAACAAAAAGCTTCCGCCTACGGCGGACTAAACGACACTGACGACATCTTTTCTTGACACTCGCTTGTACTTTCATAATTTTTATTTAGAGTCTCTGAACAATCCTTCCTTTAGTTTCATCGTAAGGCGTCATTTCCACCTTAACTTGGTCACCAACCATGACTTTAATATGATAAATCCTCATCTTCCCAGACAAATGGCAAAAAATTATCCGATCATCTTCAAGTTTAACCCGAAAAGTAGTATTCGGCAGACTTTCAACCACTTCTCCGTTTAATTCAATTTTTTGTTCCTGTTTGGTCATTCTTTAACCTTAACTATTTTACCAAACCTATAGCCTTTAGTCCAGAACCTAATCTAAAGCTGTTAAAAGCAAAGGTTTTCCGGACTGAATGGCAATTGTTTCTTCAAAAAGCCCGGCTAACTGTCCATCAGCCGTCTCAATCGTCCAATCATCCGCCGCTAAAACAACTTCCGGACTGCCCTGGGCATAAATAACCTCGATAGCCAAAGTCATACCGACTTTGAGTTTGGGTGTCGATTTAATTGACCCCATCAACAAACAAGGAATCGGCGGCGGTTCATGAAGCTTCCGCCCAACACCATGACCGGTTAAAACTTCAATCGGGCTCAAACCCGCTCCTCTTAATTCTTTTTCTATCGCCCGAGAAAGATGACCGACGTGGTTTCCCACTCTAGCCGCTTCAATTGCCTTTTTTAAAGCTCTTTCGCCGGTCTTTAAAAACTCATCTTTTTGAGTTTTATCTTCCCCCCCTTTCTTCATAACTTTTATCGTCCGCGACATATCGTTATGAAAACCTTTAAGGAAAAAACCCATGTCTAAACTTAAAAAGTCGTTCTCTTTAAGAGAATAATCATTAGGAATACCGTGAACAATACCCTGATTAACATTTAAACAAGAGGCCCAATGATAACCAGGAACCATTTTAAAAGAAGGTTGACCGCCTTTTTTTAAAATAGACTCCTCAATCTTTTGATTAATCTGAGAAAGAGTTATGCCGGGTTTGGCTATTGCCAAAGCTTCCTTCATCACTTCCGCCAGTCGTTGACCGCCTTCCTTCATTATTTCAATCTCTTTTCTTGTCTTAAGGGAAATCATTTTAATCTTGTCTGTTAGTAACTAAGCTTTTAAGAATCTCCTGGTGAATTAATTCAATCGGGCGTTCACCATCAACCTTAATCAACATTCCCTGATGAGTATAAAAATCTAAAACTGGTTCCGTTTCCTGATGATAAATGATCAAACGCTTTTTTATCGTCTGTGGAGTATCATCCGGACGACCTCTCTTAAGCAGTCTCTGGGTATCTTTCTCATCAGAAACATCAATATAAAGAACCTTATCGATAGGAAATTTAAATGCCTGAGCTTGTTCTAGTGAACGAGGAAAACCGTCAATCACAACCCCTTTTTTGTAATTAACTGACGCCAGTTGGTCATCCATCGCCTCAACTGTCAAGTCATCAGCCACTAACTTCCCAGACTCCATGGCCTCTTTAACAGCCCTTCCTTTTTCCGAATCCTCCTGAGAAAGAAAATAAAGGAGGTTACTGGCCTCTAACCAAGCAACTCCAAGTGATTCAGCCAATAATTTAGCTTGGGTTGATTTGCCTGAACCTGGGGGCCCTAAAACGATAAAATTCTTTTTCATTCTATTTTAAAAATCCTTCATAACTCCGCATAACCATCATTGATTCCAGTTGTTTCGTTGTTTCCAAAATAACGGAAACAACAATTAAGATTCCGGTACCACCAATGGTCATCGTCGCAACACCAGTTAAGCCCTGAGCAATAGAAGGTAAAATGGCAATCAAACCCAAAAAGATAGCTCCAACCAAGGTAATCCGATTCAAAATTTTGTTTAAATAAAGAACGGTTGGTTCACCTGGCCTAATACCAGGAATAAAACCGCCATACTTTTTAATCTCCTCAGCAATCTTTTGAGGATTAAAAACAACCGCCGTGTAAAAATAAGTGAAACCGATAACTAAAATAAAGTAAATCAGATTATAAGGAAGACCATTCGGCCGGAAAAAACCGGCCAAACCGGTGGCCAATCTGGCTAAAACCGGATTAGGCACCGCCTGAAGGAAATTCCCCAACATTGAAGGTAATAAAACCAAGGAAACGGCAAAAATAATGGGGATAACGCCGGCTTGGTTAATTCGTAAGGGTAGGTAGGTTGATTGCCCCCCATACATTTTCTGACCACTAATTCGTCGGGCATATTGGATTCTAATCTTACGCGCGGCCTCGTTAATAAAAACAATGCCAGCAATAACCGCCAAACTCATAACAATAAAAATCATCAAATTAAAAACGTTTTCCGGACTAAAAACGGCAAGGGTCTGACCCAGGGAAACAGGAAAACGGCCAACAATACCAGCGAAAATAAGCATCGAAATACCGTTACCAATACCTTTTTCAGAAATCAATTCTCCCAACCACATTAAAAAAATCGTTCCGGCGGTCATCGTCACCACCAAATTCATAATTCTTAAAGGGTCAAGTTGGCTGATAATCTGTTGGTTTCTTAAAAGAGCATACATCCCAAACGACTGCAGAGCGGCTAGGGGCACGGTTAAAATACGGGTGTATTGATTAATTTTCTTTCGGCCATATTCACCTTCTTTTTGCAAGGCTTCTAGTTTGGGAATAGCCATCGTCAAAAGCTGAAAAATAATTGAGGAATTAATGTAAGGATTTAAACCTAAAGCCATAATGGAAAAATTGGCTAAGGTACCACCAGAAAAAATATCTAAAAGACCTAAAAGTTGATTTCTGGCAAACAAATCTTTTAAAGCAACAATATCAACTGAAGGAACCGGGATATGAGCCGCCAAGCGAAAAACAACAAAGATAAAGGCGGTAAATAAAATTCTTTTCCTTAATTCCGGAATTTTCCAGGCGTTAAAAATAGTTGTCAGAATTTTATTCATCTTTTTTAAGAAACTATCTGGTTTTACTGTTTTTTGTCTTTTCTTTCTTTTTTTGTTCTTTTTTTTCTTTTACCTCCCCAGTCTTTTTAGAAGAGGTTGTTTTTTTAATAATCTCCCCACCAGCTTTTTTGACTTTCTCCTGGGCTGAAAGTGAACAAGGTAAAGTCACTTTTAGAGCGACTTTTAAATCACCGTCGCCTAAAATCTTAACTCCACAAAGTCGGGCTTGTTTTGCTTCAACCAAACCAGCTTTAACTAAGTTTTCAATGTCAACTAAAGTTCCTTTGTTTAAAAGGTTAAGATACTTAAGATTGACTATAAGAGGTTTTTGTTTGATTGATTTTAATTTTCCTTTACCTCGACGTAAAGGCAACCGTTTTAAGAAAGATTTTTTAGTCTTAGTGCCTTCAAAAAGCAAACCAACCTTGTTTCTGGCTTTAGTCCCTTTACTACCACGGCCAACGGTATGACCGCCCTTACCCGAACCGTAACCTCGGCCAATTCTTTTTTTGCCTCTTTTGGTTGTTTTAACTAAATTTTTTAGTTCCATTTTTAATTTTTCCTTTCTTTTTCAACAACTAATTTTTCTAAAGCGGCCATCGTGGCGTAAACGTTACTGGCTTTATTATCACTCCCCAGAATCTTAGAAACAATATCTCTTATCCCCGCCAATTCAACAACCATTCTCACCGCTCCGCCGGCAATAATTCCAGTCCCCGGCGGGGCTGGTTTTAAAAGAATCTTAGCCGCTCCCTTTTTAATCCAAACTTCATGAGGAATAGTCGTTCCCTTCATCGATACCGTAATCATTTTCTTTTTAGCCCGAGCCAAACCTTTTTTAACTGCCCCCCTGACATCTAAAGCTTTACCCAAACCAACGCCAACTTTACCTTTCTTATCACCAACAACTACCAAAACAGAAAAACTGATACGATTACCACCTTTGGTCTTTTTGGCAACACGGTTAATCTGGGCAATTTTCTCTTCAAATTCTTTAAAACGTTCTTCTACCATTTAAAAATCCAAACCTCCTTTTCTAGCAGCCTCAGCCAAAGCTTTTATCCGTCCATGATAACGACACCGACGCCGGTCAAACTTAACCTTCTTAATTCCCTTTTTCAAGGCCTTAGTTGCTAAAATTTCACCAATCAAAGCTGCTTTCGCCGATTTATCTATTTTTCCCCGACTCTTACCTAAATCTTTCTGACTAACGCCAATTAAAGTTATCCCCTTTTCATCGTCAATAATTTGAGCACCGATGTATTTATTCGAACGAAAAACAGCTAAACGTAATCTTTTTTCTTTTATATTTTTCATTTTAATAAATCCTTATTTAGCTCCTGGAATAGCTCCGGCTTTACCAGCTTTACCAGCTTTTCGCCGAGGTATTTCCCCTTGATAACGAATTCCTTTTCCTTTGTAAGGCTCAGGCGGATAAACAGCCCTGATTCTGGCGGCTATTTGACCGACTAAAGCTTTATCAACCCCAGAAACTTTAATCAAATCATTACCTTCAATCTCAAATTCTATACCTTTTGGTTTCTCTATCTCAACTGGATGAGAAAAACCTAAAGATAAAACTAATTTCTTCCCTTCATCAGAATCATCTAAGCTGGCTCGATAACCAGCGCCAACAATCTTTAAAGTTTTACTAAAACCTTTAGTCACCCCTTCAATCATATTGGCAATTAAGTTCCGGGTGGTACCGAATAAAGCCTTGGTTAAGCGATTAATCGCTTTCGGCCTAACCAAAATTTTACCTTCTTCAAGCTTAACTTTCATTTCTGGACGAAAACTATAATTCAAAACCCCTCTGGGTCCTTTAATCATTATCTGATGTCCGTCAATTTTAACTTCGACGCCTTCAGGAATGATAACTGGTTGTTTACCGATTCTTGACATATCACCAAATTTGACAAATAATTTCTCCGCCTTGATTTTTTTTCTTGGCTTCCTGATAAGTCAGTAATCCAAGAGGAGTGGAAAGAATCGTTAACCCTCCTGGCCCTCGTCTAACTTGAGGAATATTTTTCATTTTAGTATAAATTCTAACGCCGGGCTTGGAAATTCTTTTAACCTCACTTAAAACTGGCTTCTTCCCTTCGTATTTCAGTTCTAATGAGAGAGTTTTTATTTCTTTTCCTTTCACCTTTGATTTCTCTGTTTTGACTTTTGAACTCTGAAGATAACCTTCCTTAACTAAAATCACCGCCAAATTCTCCTTAATTTTCGAATTTGGCATCTCCACCAAATCTTTCCGGGCGAGATAACCATTTTTTATTCTAATAAGAAAATCGGCAATCGGATCAGTAACTACCATGATGCTTTTGTTACGCCTGGTAACTCTCCTTTATTGGCTAACTCCCGAAAACAAAGTCGACACAGACCGAACTGCCGCAGATAACCCCGCGAACGGCCGCAAAGCTGACAGCGGTTTCGCTTTCGAGAAGCGTACTTTAACTTTTTTTTATTTTTGACAATTTTAGAAATTTTCGCCACTTTTAATTTTTAACCTTTCTCAAAAAGCAAGCCTAATTCCTCTAGTAATCTTTTGGCTTTTTGATCGTCACGGGCATTAGTAACCATCGTTATCTGCAAACCGCGAATCTTATCAATTTTAGCATAATCAATTTCCGGAAAAACAATTTGTTCGTTTAAACCCAGATTGTAATTACCGCGACCGTCAAAACCGGAATTGGAGACGCCTTTAAAATCTCTTAATCTTGGTAAAACTATTTTAAACAATTTTTCCAAAAAGACATACATCCTTTTACCTCTTAAAGTAACCATCAAACCAATCGGATCGTTTTTTCTAATCTTAAAACCGGCAATGGCCTGTCGGGCTTTATTGACTTTTGCTTTTTGCCCAGTAATAACCTTCAAGTCTTCAGCTGCTTTCTCTATTAAATTCTTCTCCTGGCTGGCTTGCCCCAAGCCAATATTAAGAACAACTTTAACCACAGAAGGAACAGCCAAAACATTTGGTAAAGTAAATTCCTTGGCGAGTTTCGGTCTGATTTCCTGTCGATATTTCTCTTCTAAATTTAAATTATTCATATTTATTTTTTTACTTATTACTTAAAATTGAACCACACTTTTTACAAATTCTCTGTTTTTCTCCTTTACTTAATTGATAACCAATTCGAGTTGGTTGGTTACATTTCGGGCAAACCAAAGCTACACTCGAAACTGGTAAAGGAAAAACCTTATCAATAATCCCACCGGGCTTCCCTTCACCCTGAGGTTTAAGATGTTTTTTGTAAATATTAACTCCAGGCACAAGAACTTTTCCCTGACGCGGTAAAACCTTCTGAATTTTTCCCTTACGTCCTTTATCTTTACCTCTTAAAACAATAATTTGATCACCAGTTTTTAATTTCATCTTAAATTACCTCCGTGGCCAAAGAAACAATTTTCGCATAACCAGCCTCCTTGATTTCTCTGGCAATAGGACCAAAAACCCTGGTTCCTAAAGGATTACCTTCTTTATCAAGGATAATGGCGGCGTTGTCGTCAAAGCGAATATAAGAACCGTCGATTCGCCGCAAGTCCTTCTTGGTTCTGACAATCAAAGCCTTAACCATTTCTTTGTCTTTAACCACACCATTCGGATCAGCCCGGTCAACTACTGCCAAAACAATATCACCAATCTTAGAACTTTTTCTATTTGAACCACCATAAAGATGAATGACCATCAACCTTTTGGCGCCAGTATTGTCAGCTGGTTTAAGAATACTTCTTAACTGAATCATGATTTTTTAGCCTTTTGAGGCTTTTCTTTTCTAATAATTTCAACTATTCGCCATTTTTTGGTTTTACTGATGGGAGGGCATTGCTGAAATTTGACCCAATCACCAGGTTTCACTCCGATTTCATCATGAACATGATAAATCTTCTTAATCCTCAATCTTTTTTTGTAAAGAGGATGAATTTTCAAATGAATAACGGCCACTTTGGCTGTCTTAGTCATTTTACTTTCTAAAACTTGACCACTAAATTGTTTCATGAAACCAACTCCTTCTCCCGCAAAATAGTCTTAATAATAGCCAAATGATTTTTTTTCTGTTTAAGTAAACGAACATTTTTCAATTTACCAACCTGTTTCTCCATTCTTAATTTAACTAATTCCTCAGCGATTTTCTTGGCCTGTTGTTCTAGCTCTTCTGAATTCTTCTGATGATATTCTTTTTTTTCTTTTTTTTTCATTTTTTAAACCTCCACCTGGCTAACAACTTTTGTTTTAAAAGGTAATTTAGCCCCGGCTCTTTTAAGAGCTTGATGAGCAATTTCTTCACTGACGCCAGCAATTTCAAAAATAATTTTGCCAGGGACAATAGGAACGACAAAACCTTCAACATCACCTTTACCACCGCCCATTCGCACCCCGATTGGTTTTTTGGTAATCGGTTTGTGGGGAAAAACACGAATCCAAACCTTACCGGCCCTTTTAGTATAATGGCTAACAGCTTTTCTTGCCGCTTCAATCTGACGGTCAGTTAACCAACCCCGTCCTAAACTTTTCAAACCGAACTGGCCAAAATCTAAAGAACTACCACGACTGGCAATCCCCCTCATTTTGCCTCTAAATTGTTTCTTGAATTTACTTTTCCTTGGTTGCAGCATTTTTTATTCCTTTTTTTCTCCAATTTCTCCTTTGTAAATCCAAACTTTAACGCCAATAAAACCAGAACGGGTTAAAGCTGGTACACTGGCAAAATCAATATCAGCCCGTAAAGTCTGAGCCGGAATGTTACCGGTTTTACCCTTATCGCCAAATTTCTCATTCCGGGAAATTTCCGCCCCGGCAATTCGGCCGGAAAGAACAACCTTCACTCCCTTAGCTCCAACGGCCATCACATTTTCAATAGTCCGATTAACCACTCGGCGATAAGGCATTCTTCTTTCCAACTGCTGGGTAATTTTTTGAGCAACTAGATAAGCATTTAAATCAGGGTTTTTAACCTCAACAGCCTCGATCTCCAAATTCTTTTCCGGTTGAGACATGGAAACCATCTGGCAAATTTCTTTCTTAAGCATTTCCAAGCCAGAACCGCCCCGGCCGATAACCACTCCCGGTCGGCTAACATACAAAAGAATCTTCATTTTGTTAATTGAACGCTCAATTTGAACTCGACTAATTCCCGCCAATTTTAATTTATTCAATAAAAATCTTCTAATTTTAACGTCTTCCAAAAGATTCTTTTGATAATCTTTTTTATTGGCTGAAAACCATATTGATTTCCAATCATGCGATTGCGGAATCCTAAAACTAACCGGATTAACTTTTTGTCCCATTTTCTTTTTTCTCCTTTCCTTCTTTTTTCTCTCTATTCTCCTTATTATTAGTATTTTCTTTTTCTTCTTTTTCTTCTTTTCTTTCCTCTCCTTCTAAAAACATGGTTACATGACTGGTTCTTTTCAAAATCGGATGCCATTGGCCACGGGAAACAGGCCGACCTCGTTTGTAAGTTGGACCTTTATTGACCATCAACTTCTTGATTTTTAAACCCTTCTCTTGAAGGTCAAAATTCTTAACTGCATTAGCCTTAGCTTGCTTTAAAACTAGAAGCAGAAAATGACTACCTCTTTTATTCAAATGAGTTAGAATCTTCTCGGCCTCAGTGATTTGTAAACCACGTATGGCCGCGGCCACTAAATTTAATTTTTTTGGGCTTAAACGAATATATTTTGATTTGGCAATAACTTCCATCTTTTTAAATATCTTTAATAATTAAGTTTTACTAATAATTCTTTTAACAACTTTACCGTGTCCCCTAAAAGTTCGTGTCGGGGCAAATTCTCCTAAACGATGACCAACCATCTCTTCACTAATAAAAACCTCAATAAAATTTCTGCCGTTGTGAATCGCTAAAGTATGATTAACAAATTCCGGCGGAATCTGGCTAGCTCGAGCCCAGGTCTTAATCGGCTCCTTCTGGCCAGATTCTTTTTGCTTTAAAACCTTTTTTAACAACTTTTGGTCAATGTAAGGACCTTTCTTTGACGAACGACTCATTTTTTATTTCTCCTTTGCATAATCAGTTTATCAGAATATTTTTTTCTGTTTCTGGTTCTGACTCCTAAAGTTCGTTTTCCCCAAGGAGATTTGGGCGAAGGCATACCAATTCCGGAACGTCCCTCACCGCCGCCGTGTGGATGAGAATGTGGATTTTGAGCTACACCCCGAACCGTTGGCCTAATACCTAAATGCCTTTTCCGACCGGCTTTACCTAAAACTCGATTTTTAAGTTCAACATTTCCTAACTGGCCAACAGTTGCATAACAAATTAGTTCAATTCTTCTTTGTTCGCCAGAGGGAAGTTTAACTAAAGCATATTTCTCTTCTTTACTCATTAAAATAGCTCCGGTACCAGCACCTCTAACAACTTGCCCACCTTTACCTGGTTTAAGCTCTAAATTATGAACAACCGTGCCTAAAGGCATCTTTTTCAGAGATAGGGCATTACCTGGCTTAATCTCAGCTTTTTCACCAGCCTGAACCTCATCACCAACCTTTAAACCTTCAGGAGCAAGAATATAACGTTTTTCGCCGTCGGCGTAAAAAAGCAAGGCAATATTGGCTCCGCGATTGGGGTCATACTCAACAGCTACAACCTTGGCGGGGATTTCTTGCTTATCCCGTTTAAAATCAATTTCTCTTAAATATCTTTTATGACGCCCACCCTGATGGCGAACAGTAACCTTACCGCTTGAATTTCTGCCTGATTTTTTGGATAAAATTCTCTTTAATTTTCTCGACATCTTATTAACCCCCTGTTTCAAATAAATCAATTTTATCGCCTTCTTTAAGGAAAACTAAAGCTTTTTTCCAATCAGCCTGCTGGCTTTGTTTTCTTGTCCGCAAGGCCCGTCTTTTTTTGCCGATAACATTCATTGTTTTAACATTAATAACCTTTACCTTAAAAAACTTTTCCACGGCTTTTTTAATCTCCTCTTTTCTGGCCTGGCGAGCCACTTGAAAAAGATAACCGCCCTGGGCCCCAAAAAGAGTGCCTTTTTCCGTAATCATTGGTTTCTTTAAGACAAAATTTATCTTCATTTTTCTTTTAATTTCTCCACCGCTTCTTTCATAAAAATAAGTTTGCCGCCATTTAAAACTTCGTAGGTGTTTAATTGATTAAACTGGCTTAAACTTACTCCCTTAAGATTTCTGGCAGAGCGGGAAACATTTTCCAGTTTCTCCGACAAAACAAACGTTGATTGGTTATCCTTAACTAATTTTTCTAAAAGCAATTTCATCTTTTTTGTTTTTGGTTCAATCTTGGCCAAATCCTTAATAACTATCACTTCATTGGCTTTAAATTTACTGGTTAGGGCGGAAAATAAAGCTTTTTTCTTCATTTTTTTCGCCATTTTTAACTGATAATTCTGTTGACCGCTTGGGCCATGGGCGACACCGCCGCCAATAAAAATAGGGGCTGAACGAGCTCCATGCCGGGCGCGACCAGTCCCTTTTTGCCGAAACCATTTGGCTTTAGTAAGATTAATTTCACTTCGCCTTTTGGTTTTGGCCTGGGCTTTTCTTTGATTGCTTAAATAAACACGCACCGCTTGAGCCATTAAGGGCTCATTTATTTTGGCGGCAAAAATTGCCTTAGGCAACTCCATCTGCCCTGATTTGGTTCCGGAAAGATTATAAGCATCAACTTTCGGCATTTTCTTTTTCCTCCTTGTTCTCTTGAACCGATTGGCCTTCAGAACTCTCTTGGCCTTCTTTTTCTCCTTCAGTCTCTTTCTTCTCTGCCAATTCTTTTAATTTCTCTTCTGCTTCTTTTTCTTTTCTTAAACGTTCTACCTTCTCTTCTTCGGTCTCCTTGATTTCCGTTTCCCCTATTTTCATTAAAGGCACAAATTTTTTGAATTCTCCAGATTTTTTAACAAGTAAATTACCGTTACTTGATCCTGGTAAAAGGCCTTTAATAAAAAAAAGTTTCTCTTTTTCCTCAATTTCCATTAGAATCAAGCCGCTAAGAGTCACTTTTTGTCCACCACTTCGACCAGGCATCTTTTTCCCCTTATAAACCCGACCGGGAGTGGTTGTTTGGCCAATTGAACCAGGGGAACGCTGACGGTCAGATTGACCGTGAGTTCTCGGACCGCCTTTAAAACCCCAACGCTTGACTACGCCGGTAAAACCTTTACCTTTGGCCCAACCTGTTACCGTAACTAAATCACCTGGTTGAAAACCCTCAACTGAATCAACTCTAACTCCTGTCACTGGAATTCGATGTCCATCCCGGGTAAATCTTTGAATAGTTTTTAATTTAAAACCCTTAACTCCTGTCATTTTTTTCTTCTGGAAAGCTTTTTTAGCCACTAAAAAGAGTGCCGGAGGCACTCTGTATAAGTGTGCTTGGCTTAAAATTAGTTTAACTCAAAAAGAGCTCCACCTCCATTGAGGGTAATTATAAGGGAAAAGGCAAAAATTTGCAAATTCTATCAAAGCTTGACAAATAAGGGTTTAAAGCTATAATAAACTTATGGCAGATGAAGAAATGCCAAAGACTCCTGCCAAAAACCAACAAACTCTGGTTACTTTCCTAATTTTTGTTATTGTTATTGGACTTTTAGCTTTAACTTTTTTCTTTGGCCTTAAATTCAGAACAATTTCCCCAGAAGAAGCTACCTCAACACCAACGCCGGAAATTACAACCACATCCACGCCACAGCCAACAGCCACGCCTGAAGAAGAGGAAAAATCAACACCAAGCCCTTCACCAACATTTACGCCAAGCCCAACTCTAAGTCCCACGCCAACAGCTACACTAAAAATTGAAATGGCTCCTATAGAATATGAAATTCATTTAGGACCATAATAAAATGAAACAAAACGGTTGGAAAATCGGATTTTTTACGCTTTTAGCCCTTTTAATTATTGGGGCTAATGTTTTCGTCTGGCTTTTTTGGGGTAAAGGGATAACTTTAGAGATAAACCCAACGCCAACGTTATCTCCAACAGCAACCATAAAAGTTGGACCAACCGCAACTCCAACTCCAATTATTGATGAAACTGAAGCTATCAAAGAGGCTGTTTTTAACAAAACTGGTTTAACTGAAAGTGAGGCTTTAGTAACTATTAGTGAAAACACGGGACAATTTGCTAAAGGAGGAATCAAAGAATATGAAGCGGTGGGTGGCGCTTACTGGATAGCCGCTAAAACAAATGAGGGTTGGGTCTGTGTTTATGATGGCCAAAGCCAACCCACCTGTGAACAAATCGCTCCCTATAATTTCCCCACAGATATGGTACCAGAATGTTTGGATGAAAATGGCAAAGTTGTAGAACGCTAAATTACATCTTAATCTCAATACCAACTCCAGCCGGAAGATTGAGGTGCATTAAAGAGTCAATTGTTCTTTCAGTAGGTTCTAAAATATCAATCAAGCGTTTATGGGTTAAAATTTGAAAATGTTCCTGAGAGTCTTTGTCAGTATGAGGACTGGGAATAACGGCGATCGTTTTCTTTTGGGTCGGCAAGGGAATTGGGCCAACAACTTTAGCGCCGCTGGCTAAAGCAACTTCTAAAATTTTTTCGCAACTTTCATCGATAACTCGATGATCATACGATTTTAAACGTACCCGAATTCTTCCCTTTGCCATTTTGAGTTTTAAAAAGCTAGGCGACTACTTTGGTAATAACACCGGCCCCAACAGTATGGCCACCTTCACGGACAGCAAAACGCTGACCTTCTTCCATGGCCACTGGTTGAATAAGTTTCGCCTTCATCTTGGCGTTATCACCTGGCATCACCATTTCGACACCGGAAGGTAAAGTCACCTCACCGGTAACATCGGTTGTTCGGACGTAGAATTGAGGTCGATAACCGCTGAAGAACGGGGTATGACGACCGCCTTCCTCTTTAGTAAGAATATAAATCTCAGCCTCAAATTGAGTGTGAGGGGTAATACTGCCGGGTTTGGCCAAAACCTGACCGCGCTCAACATCATCTTTCTCAACGCCTCGTAAAAGAATCCCCACATTATCGCCGGCCTGACCTTGGTCAAGAGTCTTACGAAACATTTCAACACCAGTGACAATCGTCTTTTTGGTATCACGAAGACCAATAATTTCGATTTCGTCGTTAACCTTAACAATACCTCTCTCGATTCGGCCAGTAACTACTGTTCCTCGACCCTTAATGGAAAAAACATCCTCAATAGACATTAAGAATGGTTTATCCAGTGGTCTTTCTGGAGTGGGAATGTATTCGTCAACCGACTTCATTAAATCCAAGATGGATTTTTTGGCGGTTTCGTCACCTTCCAAAGCTTTAAGAGCTGAACCCCGAATAACCGGGATCTTATCGCCGGGGAATTTGTATTTAGTTAGAAGTTCCCGAACTTCCATTTCAACCAAATCAATCAGTTCTGGGTCTTTAACCAAATCAACTTTGTTTAAGAAAACAACAACCGCCGGCACATTTACCTGACGAGCTAAAAGGATGTGCTCTCTAGTTTGAGGCATCGGTCCATCATCAGCGGCAACTACCAAAATAGCGCCATCCATCTGGGCAGCGCCGGTAATCATGTTTTTAATGTAGTCTTTATGTCCTGGACAATCGATGTGGGCATAGTGACGATTAGCTGTCTCATATTCAATATGAGCAATGTTAATTGTCACCCCTCTTTGTTTTTCCTCAGGGGCACTGTCAATCTTGTCAAAAGCATAGAAATCTGTGCCGCTATCACTTTCAGACAAAACCTTGGTAATCGCTGAAGTTAAAGTTGTTTTGCCATGGTCAACGTGACCAATGGTCCCAATGTTTAAGTGGGGTTTGTTTCTTTGAAAACTCGTTTTATCTGCCATGATTTGCCTCCGTTTTTTAATTTAATAATTTTGAGCTTGCTTAGCAAGCCCGTTTTAATAAAAATATTATATTATATTATAACTAAACTTTTCTTAATTGTAAACAAGCTTTGCTTATTTGGAAAACAAGCTCCGCTTATTTTACAAGATTAACTTTCCTTTTTCAAGCCCTTTTTCTCAATTATCTTTTCGGTAATGTTAGCCGGAATTTCCTCATAATGACTTGGTTCCATATAAAAAGTGGCTCGTCCCTGGCTCAAACTTCGCAAAATGGTAGCATAACCGGCTAACTCAGCTAAAGGAACGGTAGCTAAAATAATTTTCATTTTTCCGCGATCTTGAGTTTCTAAAATCTGAGCTCTCTTGCTAGATAAATCACCAATGATATCACCCATAAACTCTTCTGGGGTGGTCACTTCTAATTTCATAATCGGTTCAATTAATATCGGTTTTGCTTCACGCACCGCCTGTTGTAAAGCCATTGAGCCGGCAATTTTAAAGGCAATTTCCGAAGAGTCAACTTCATGAAAGGTGCCGTCATATAAAGCAACGGTCATATCGACCAAAGGATAACCAGCCAAAACACCCTTGGCCATCGCTTCTTTAACTCCTTTTTCCACCGCCGGAATAAATTCCGAAGGAATGGCTCCACCTTTAATTTCATTTAAAAATTGATAACCTTTACCTCTATCTAAAGGGTCAACTCTTAAAAAACAATGGCCGTATTGGCCGCGACCGCCTGACTGACGAATATATTTTCCTTCACCTTTAGCTATTTCTTTAATCGTTTCTTTATAAGCAACTTGGGGCGAACCGGTGTTGGCTAAAACATTAAATTCTCTTTTTAAACGGTCAACCAAAATTTCCAAATGAAGCTCACCCATACCGGCAATGGTTGTTTGCCCGGTTTCCTGATCATATTTAATCTTAAAAGTTGGATCCTCGTCAGATAAAGCTTTTAAAGCATAGCTTAATTTTTCTTGATCGGCTTTGGTTTTTGGTTCAATAGCTAAAGAGATAACCGGATCAGGGAAAGAAATTGATTCAAGAATAATCGGTTTGTCTTTATCACACAAACTATCACCGGTTGTTGTTTCCTTTAAACCAATGGCAGCCACAATTTCTCCAGCCGAAGCTTTTTCAACCATTTCTTTCTGATCAGCATGCATTAATAAAAGACGGGAAATTCTTTCTTTTTTACGTTGGCTCGTATTAAAAACCTCATCGCCAGCATTGAGAGTGCCGGAATAAAACCGCAAATAGGTTAAACGACCGACATGCGGGTCAGTTTGAACTTTAAAAGCTAAGGCGGCTAAAGGTCCTTGAGGATCGTTTTTTCTTTCCTCTTCTTTTTCAGTTTGAGGATTAATACCCTTGACCGACGGCACATCTAAAGGCGAAGGTAAAAAGTCAATAACACCATCAAGTAAAGGTTGAACACCTTTGTTACGTAAAGAAGAACCAGCGTAAACAGGAACCAATTTACCAGCAATAACTGCCTTCCGCAAACCAGTCATGGCTTCCTCTTGGTTGATTTTTTCGCCTTTCAAATATTTATCGGTTAGAGTCTCATCAAATTCCGCCGCCTGTTCTAAAAGTTTCTCTCGATATTTTTTTACTTTTTCTTGTAAATCAGTTGGAATTTCTTTTTCCTCAAACTTCTCACCAGTGGCGTCTTTTTCGTCATACCAAACTAGGGCTTTTTGCTTCAGGATATCAACGACGCCGATAAAATCTTTTTCTTTGCCAATAGGATAGGTAATGACAGCTGTTTTGGCTTCCAAACGATCCTCAATCATGGAGATTGTCTTTTCAAAATCAGCTCCTAATTTATCCATTTTGTTAATAAAGGCTAAACGCGGAACATGATAACGATCGGCTTGCCGCCAAACAGTTTCTGATTGTGATTGAACACCTTCTTCAGCATCAAAAACAATAATTGCCCCATCTAAAACCCGCAAAGAACGTTCAACCTCGGCCGTAAAATCAACATGACCAGGAGTATCAATGATGTTAACGCGGTGTTCCCGCCAAAAAGTTGTGGTCGCCGCCGAAACAATGGTAATCCCCCTTTCCCTTTCCTGAGCCATCCAGTCCATCTGTGTCGTTCCTTCATCAATATCCCCAATCTTGTAGGAACGGCCAGTGTAAAACAAAACACGTTCCGTGGTTGTCGTTTTACCAGCATCAATGTGAGCAATAATACCAATATTCCGAACTTTTTCAATCGGAACAACTATTTTTTTGAAATTCTTGTTTTCACCTGCCATAAAATAATTTTATCATTTTAAAGCATAAAAAACTGCTTCATCCAAGAAGCAGTTGCTTCATAATGAGTAATTTACCAGCGAAAATGAGCAAAAGCCTTGTTAGCTTCGGCCATCTTATAAACATCCTGCTTTTTCTTAATTGCCGCACCGGTATTATGAAAAGCATCTTGAATTTCCGCGGCCAATTTCTGCCAAAAATAATGATATTCCTTATTCGATTTTCTTTGAGCCGCCTGAATCAACCAACGAATCGCCAAAGCCTCACGACGGTCCGCTTTAACCGGCATCGGCACCTGATAAGCCGCCCCGCCGATTCTTCTGGGCCGAACTTCCATCATCGGCTTCAAATTCTCTAAAGCCGTAGATAAAATCTCCAAAGGATTAGTCTTTTCATCTTTATCCTTACCCTTTTCTTTACCTAAAGCTTCCAGAGCTTTATAAATCTGTTTTTGGGCAATAGTTTTTTTCCCGGAAACCATAACCCGGTTAATTAAATGGGTTACCAAACGGCTTTGATAAAGAGGGTCAGGTTCAATTGTTCTTTTTTTAACTTTACCAAGGCGAGACATCTTTTAAGCGCTTTCTGGAACAGCTTCAGTTTCTTTTTCAACCGTTGCCTTCGACGCTCCTCCTTCCTGACGACTACCATATTTTGAGCGGGCTTTCTGACGACCTTCAACGCCAGCCAAATCAAATTTTCCTCTGACCAAATGATACTTTACCCCTGGTAAATCTTTAACCCGACCACCTCTAACTAAAACAATGGCGTGTTCAGCCAAATTATGACCTTCACCTTGAATATAGGCAGTGACTTCTTGTTTATTGGAAAGTTTGACTCTCGCCACTTTCCTTAAGGCTGAATTAGGTTTCTTCGGCACCATGGTTTTAACCAATAAAACCACACCGCGTTTTTGCGGATTAATTGTTCCCATCATTTTCTGCTCACGGGCATTAAAACTTTTTCTTAAAGCCGTTGCTCGGACTTTTTTCTTGATTTTTTTGCGACCTTTGCGCACTAACTGATTAATGGTTGGCATGAGGATTAATTTTAGCAGATTCAGCTTGATTATTCAATCTTGGCTCTCTCTGAAGTAACGGGGATTAAACGCCCAATAATTACATTTTCTTTAAGGCCAATCAGTTTATCTTCCTTCCCTTCTAAAGAGGCATTAGTCAAAACATTAGTCGTTTCTTGGAAAGAAGCCGCCGAAAGCCAGGAATCGGTATATAAAGAGACTCTGGTCAAACCAAGGATAACCACTTGGGCTGTGGCTGGTTCACCACCTTCAGCCAAAACCCGAGCATTCTCTTCTTCAAATTTGGTTCTACTAATAAACTCTCCGGGTAATAAAGCTGTATCGCCTGAAGTCTCTAACCGAACCTTATCACTCATCCGCCGAGCAATAACCTCAAAATGTTTGTCATGGATAGGAATTCCTTGAGATTCATAAACGGCCTGAAGCTCTTCAATTAAATATTCTTGAGCTGCTTGTAAGCCACGGATTTGTAAAATATCCTTGATATCCAAAACACCAGCCGCTAATTGGGTCCCAGCCCCAATTAACTGACCATCCTCAACATTCAATTTACTGGTCAAGGGAACTAAATATTCTTTTTCTTCAATTGGCTTGGTGGTCGTCTTAATTTTGACTTTATAACCTTCTTCTGTTTCATCAACATTAACTTTACCGGCAATTTCCGCCAAAGGGGAAACTAATTTAGGCAATCTTGCTTCAAAAATTTCCTCAACCCTGGGTAAACCCTGGGTGACGTCGGAAACAATAATGCCGCCAAAGTGTTTTGTTCTTAAGGTTAATTGGGTTCCAGGTTCACCAATAGACTGGGCCGCTAAAACGCCGACTGGAGTCCCAATCTCCGCCATTTTTTTACTGCCAGTATCCCAACCATAACAGGCAGCACAAAGACCATAACGTGACTCACAAGTTAAGGGTGAGCGAACGGTAACTTCCATAATATTATGACGTTCTAAAAGGCCAATATTTTCTTCGGTCACCAATTCGCCTTTTTTCAATAAAATCTTCTTGGCTTTAGGCTCAATAACCGAAGCGGCTAAAACTCGACCTTTAACTCTCTCAAAAAATTTCTCGGCCCTTTTCTTGCCTTTTTTACGACTGATTAAAAGACCGTTCTTTGTCTTACAATCTTCTTCTCTTAAAATCAAATCATGAACTGCATCGACCAAACGACGGGTTAAATAACCGGCATCGGAAGTTTTCAAGGCGGTATCGGCTAAACCTTTTCTTGAACCGCGAGCCGAAGTCACGTATTCAAAAACAGAAAGTCCTTCCCGATAGTTGGACTTAATCGGTAACTCAACAATCCGGCCTAAAGGATCAACCACCAATCCCTGCATAGCCGAAAGTTGTTTAACCTGATCCTTTGAGGCACGACCCAAACCAGCATCAATGACTAAGCGAATACTGTTTTCTTTTTCAAACTGTTCCCAAGTTAAATCAGCTAACTCGTCAGCGGTATCTCGCCAGATTTCCTGAACCAAACGTTTCTTTTCTTCTTGAGTAATCAAACCTTCAGCTAAGTTATGTTCCAGCTGATCAGCCTTTTTATTTGATTCTTTAATAAACTCTTCTTTATCCGGATAAAGTTTACAGTCAAAAATACCCACCGACAGACCGGACTGAGTTGAGAAATAAAAGCCCAAATCTTTCAAATCGTCAATTAATTTAACCACTCTTTCTTTATCACAAATCTGAAGAGCGCGAGTGACTAAAGCCTGAATGGTTCTCTGACGAACATTGTCGTTAACAAAACCGAGTTCTTGAGGTAGAATTTCATTGAAGATTAAACGACCAATACTAGTCTCTATTACTTCTTTATCCAAATAAACTTTTATCGGTTGCCTGAGATCTAATTGACCCTCCTGGTAAGCTAAAATTGCCTCTTGAGGATTGGCAAAAATCGTGGGAAATAATTCTAGGCGACTGTCAATTGCCGTCAAATAGTAACAACCTAAGGCCATTTCTTTATCGGGGATGGCCACTGGTGAACCATCAGCTGGTTTCAAAAGATTACTGTCTGAACGTAGATAGTTAACCGCTTCTTCCTGAGATTTCTTCCCCAAGGGAATATGAACGGCCATTTGGTCACCATCAAAGTCAGCATTATAACCTTTACAAACACAGGGATGAATATGAATGGCGTTACCTTCAACTAAAATCGGATAGAAAGCCTGAATACCCAACTTATGGAGGGTTGGCGCTCGGTTAAGTAGAACCAAATGTTCTTTGGTAATCTTCTCAAGGATGTCAAAGACTTCCGGTGGCCGATGTTCTAAAGTGTACTTGGCACTTTTAACGTTGGGAGCCATACCTGATAAAATCAATTCTCTTAAAACAAAAGGTTTAAACATTTCCAAAGCCATTTCTTTTGGCAAACCACATTGAGTTAATTTTAATTTAGGCCCAACAACAATAACCGATCGGCCAGAATAGTCAACTCTTTTGCCTAAAAGGTTCTGACGGAAACGTCCTTGTTTACCTCTTAAAATATCAGAAAGACAGCGAGAGGATTTAACTTGACGGCGTAAACGCTGAATAGGGCTTTTAGAAACATCAATTAAACTATCAACGGCTTCCTGTAACATCCTTTTTTCGTTTCGCAGAATAATCTGTGGTGCTCCTAAATCAATCAAATGCTTCAGGCGATTATTACGGTTTATAACTCGGCGGTAAAGATCATTTAAATCACTTGTGGCAAAACGGCCTCCGGCTAATTGAACCATTGGCCGTAAATCAGGCGGAATAACCGGTAAAACTTGTAAAATCATCCAGGCTGGATTAACTTCCGCTTTTTTCATTCCCTCAATTAAAATCAAGCGTTTGGTGGCTTTGATATGGCGAGCTCCAGTACTTTCTTTCACTTCCTGACGAAGTTCCATTAAAAGTTTTTCTAAATCAAGATTTTTAATAACCTCCAAAAGAACTTCGGCCCCCATACCAACTTTCAAAAACGACAAACCACGAACAGCGGCTAAACGGAAATATTCATCTTCGGTCAGAAGACTTAATTTTTTGATTCTTTGAATTAAATCCAAAAGCATTTTATTCTCCTCTTGAACTTTCTCCTTTTCCAAAACCAATTCATCTCTTAAACTTTGAATTTTTTGCTTGGCTCTTAGTTTTAATTCTTCGCAAGCCAACAACTGTTGTTCTTTGTTTTTAATTTTTTTCTTAGTCTGCCCAATCTCTTTCTCCGTTGTCTTCTCAATCTGTTTAATCTGATTTTCCAAATCTTTTCCTAAAATACTGACTTTTTCGGCCATCTCTTTTTCTATCTCTTTGATAACTTCTTTTTTCTTTTTTTCATCAACCTCAGTCACTAAATACTGAGCAAAGTAGACAACGGCTTCTAAATCACGCGGAGAAATATCTAAAAGTAAGGAAAGTTTTGAAGGAATGCCTTTAAAATACCAAATATGAGCCACCGGCGCGGCCAAATTGATATGGCCCATGCGTTCACGTCGAACCCGTGATTGAGTCACTTCAACACCACAACGGTCACAGATAATACCCCGATAGCGAATTCTCTTATATTTCCCACAGTAACATTCCCAATCTTTGGTCGGTCCGAAAATGCGTTCGCAAAACAAACCGTCTTTCTCCGGTTTCAGTGTTCGATAGTTAATCGTCTCAGGTTTAATAACCTCACCTTTTGACCAGGAAAGAATGGTTTC
>Ga0315537_1000806_pt1 | contig 24808 bp, 19 predicted proteins | sample SalMarSW160270MG_FD_203091 | JGI IMG/M metagenome (GOLD analysis project Ga0315537, IMG submission 203091) | Salt marsh sediment microbial communities from the Plum Island Ecosystem LTER, Massachusetts, United States - Salt Marsh Sediment SW1602-70 ...
CTGTTTATCAAGGTTTAACTCCCCGGTTTCGCCTACCATTCGGGAAAATATTCCAACCACTAACGGGTCAAGCTGGAGACCGGACTGCATTTTCAGCTCGGTGACGGCTGCCTGATGTCCCATCGCTTTACGATACGGTCGGTCGGAGGTCATCGCGTCATACGTATCGGCCACGGCTAGAATCCTGGCCCCTAGCGGTATGTCCTCACCGGATATTCCGTCAGGATACCCGGCGCCGTCATATCGTTCGTGGTGATTCCTGACTATTTTCAGAATTTCCTCGTCATCTATAGCCAGCCCTAATATACGCTCGCCTATGGTGCTGTGCGCCGATACGTGGGCATATTCCTCAACCGTGAGCTTGCCCTTCTTCGTTAAAACCGATTCCCTTATTCCAATTTTCCCGATATCGTGAACCAGTCCGGCGAACTTTATCTTTTTAGTTGAATCTCGCTCCATTCCCATCTCTTCCGAAATTACCCCGGCAATATCGGAGACCCTTAGCGAATGGCCGCCGGTATATTTATCAATCGCCTCCAGAGCGTAAGAAACCAGTGTAATCAAATCCAGCGGTTTATTGCGGGATTTCGCTGCCTGTTCCCTGATTTTGTACTCCAGATGCGCCCTATGCTCGCTGTCTTCCAGCATTATTTCCGGCTTATTGCCAGCGTCAACCGCCTCCGCGTACCCGTATCCCTGACTAAACAACCTGTTTAACACCAGCCAACTCATCGAGGTCATGTCATCTACCATCAATATTTCTTCCATGTCCGCCGCATTTTCTGCTTTAGATTTTGTATGATATCAATAATGCGCCAGCCCCGGGTTCCGGCACCAACCGAATCACCAGTTTGATGATACTAGCTGCCAATTGACCGCTCAACAGGGTCGTCGCCCATTTCAATTGAGTGTCAACACCGACTTTGCCATTGGGATTAACTCCCCTCGGTGAACCCAACACCCGGATGGATTGTTATAAATGCTTGTATCCCGGGTATTACTCCAAATATAATGAACTGATACGGGATACTGGTGAAATCTAACAATGTTGAGAAATAGCTGGGCAATCCTGGCGGTGGTTCTGGTTTTCATTTACCTGGCCGCAGGCACATCGGGATGCAGCAGTCTACCGCGGGATATGTCCGCCCGGAGTGCCGACCCGCTTAATACCGACCGTGTCGCTACGGTGCGTCTGGTTATGAGCAAGCAGAACCAGACGGAATGCCTCACTCTGGGAGACCCTGCGCCTGGGCAGCTACCGGTACAGTCTGAAAATAGACTTCAACCTGTTCAACAGGTCCCGCCATTTCCACGGCCTGAAAAAGGTCAATCTCAATAACGGCTGGAGCGCCCCCACGCTTATGCGGGAATGTCTCGCTTACGAGATATTCGAACAAATGGGGATTCCCGCTCCGCGTGCCTCCTTCGTCGACCTTTGGCTAAATGACCTGCACCTCGGCGTATACTCGATGGTGGAGCAGGTCGACCAGACTTTCCTGGCCCGGCACTTTCCCAGGGTCAACGGCAACCTCTATAAACCGAGGATACCGGCGGCTTTCCTGGACTGGACGGAAGCGGACCTCAACGAGACGCCGGCTGTGCAGGGAAATGGTGATACAGAAACGAGCCTGAATATCAACCTGGGCGGCGGCAATCTCGGTGATATCATGCAGGCCCTCGAGCCAAAAGACGCGGATACATCACCGCCACCTAAACAACGCCCGGACCCGTTCGCGCCACCCCCGGATTTGTTCCCGCCGTTGCCCCTCGATTACCTCGGGCTGATGCAATTGAGAACCAACGAAAACAAACCCGACCATACGGCGATATTACACTTCCTTGATATTCTCAACAACGAGCCCGACGAGACTTTTCCCGGGGAAATCGAGAAAGTGCTGGACGTAGACGAAGCCTTGAGATTTCTGGCGGTATCGACTCTCACCGTGCACCTGGACAGTTATATCGGGCTGGGACATAACTACTATCTCTATGAACTGGACGGTAAATTCACCATAATACCGTGGGACCTGAATATGGCCTTCGGGAATTACGACTGCATGGGGATAGACCGCGAAGGCCTCATTAATTTTTATATAGACGAACCCACCGGCTGTCCGTTAGAGGAACGTCCGCTGGTCAAGCGGCTTTTAACTTATCCCCCCTATCTGAATGCCTATCATGGATACCTGGAAGAGCTTCTGGCGGGACCTTTTGAAGTCAATAAAATGATGTCCCACATCGATGAGGTTGCCGATTTAATTCGACCTTTCGTAGAGACAGACAGGTTCAAGTTCTTTTCCACGGCGGATTTCGAACGCGGCTTGATTGAGGACGTAATAGTCATCAGGCCGCGGGGGCAAATGCCGTCTCCCGGGGTGTTCCCGAATCCCATCGGGCTGAAGACATTTGTACGGGAACGAAGCGAGTCCGTCAGGCAGCAGCTCGACGGAGAGCGTCCGAGCGCCGGGAGCGGGCGCGGCAACGGGGGTAGTCTCTGGATGCTTGACTTCGAAAAAGGGGAAACACGTTTCCTGCCACCCCGCCGATAATACGTCCAGATTATGTAATCGTGACCTAATCTTCTAAATGTAGTATGATTTATGGTGGCAGTTCAGATGAGTGAAGGAGGATAACAAGAACAGGATATGGCAGAGAAAGATAAAAGCGGAAAAGAAAAATCATACATAAAGGGACTTAGCCTGATGGGCTTTACCCGCGATGGAAACGTATCGTCGGTAGACGTCAGGGACGGGAAGATAGTCAGGATTCGGCCGCTGCACTTCGATTCTAAATACGACAGCAAGACATTCAACCCATGGAAGATAGAGGCGCGAGGGCAGGTCTTCGAGCCTACCATGAAGACGCTCCTGCCCCCCTTCAGTTTAGCCTACAAGAAACGGGTCTACTCACCCAACCGGATACTCTACCCGCTAAAGAGGGTCGACTGGGACCCGGAAGGCGAAAGGAATCCGGAAAACCGGGGAACGAGCGGCTACGTAAGAATTTCCTGGGACGAGGCGGTGGAGACGATAGTCAGCGAGTTGAAGAGGGTAAAGGAAACATACGGGCCGGAAGGCGTGCTTTCACAGTCGGACGGACACGGGGAAGGGAAAAATATCCATGTCCCGCACGGCTGCGCCAACAAGCTCCTGGCCCTGCTGGGGGGCTATACCCTGCAGATGAGAAACCCGGACAGCTGGGAAGGGTGGGCCTGGGGCGCCAAGCATGTCTGGGGGATGGAGCCCGTGGGAGAGATGAGTCCATCCGGCAACCTGATACCCGATGTTGCCGAGAACAGCGAGCTGCTCCTGTTCTGGGGGTGCGACCCGGAAACGACGCCCTGGGGCTTCAACGGCCAGATGGCGAGTCGAGTATGCTACTGGTTCACGAAGTTGGGTATCCAGAACGTCTATATATGTCCGGAGCTCAACTACGGCGCCGCCATACATGCCGACAAGTGGATACCGATACTGCCCAACACCGATGCTGCCCTCCTGCTGGCCGCAGCCTACGTCTGGATTAACGAGGGGACGTACGATAAAGAGTATATCGCCACGCACACGTACGGCTTCGATAAGTTCGAGGAATACCTCCTGGGTAAAGAGGACGGCGTTCCCAAGACGCCGGAATGGGCTGCTAAGAAAACAGGCATTGCAGAATGGACGATTAAGGCGCTGGCGAGAGAATGGGCGTCAAAGCGCACCTCGATAGTACACGGCAACGGCGGAGCCGGCATCCGGAGCGCCTACTCCACGGAGCAGGGTCGACTCGAGCCTCTGCTGCTGGCCATGCAGGGACTGGGCAAGCCGGGGACCCACCAGGTCAAGATGCTCGAATGGGGACTGTCCGCCATCTGGCAATCGAAAGGAGGTCCGCTGCCGGCAGGAATAGTATTACCGGAACTGATAAAGATAGGTTATTCCGTTTCAGATGTTAAGAGTAAAAGAGCTATTGCGGCGGAGACGCTGGGAGAGGCGCGACCCGAGCTGGACAAATTATTGACTCCGGCACCGATTAACCCGACGCAGTTTATTCCCAAGGACCTTATCCATGACGCCATTCTCAATCCGCCTGTCAGCTGGTACGGCAACTCGACCTTTGCCGGCACGCAAGAAGACCAGTTCGTCAAATATACCTACCCGGCGGAGGGCTGCTCCGAGGTGCACATGATATGGACCGACACCCCCTGCTGGATAACCTGCTGGAACGACAGCAACAACTACATCAAGGCGTTGAGGAGTCCGAAGATAGAATTTATCCTGGCCCAGCACCCGTGGATGGAGAACGACTGCCAGTTCGCCGATATTATCCTGCCGGTCAATACCAAATTCGAGGAGCAGGATATCACGCTGGACCTGGAAAACGGGCAATATTACACCTTCATGCACGGGAAGAAGTGCATCGAGCCCGTGGGAGAATCCGTGAGCGACTACGAGGCGGTCTGCATGATAGCCGAGAAATTCGGCCTGCTGGAGAAGTACACCGGCGGCAAGACCGTCGATGAATTGATGAAAATCGTCTACGAACATTCCAATATCCAGGACCTGGTCTCTTACGAAGAACTGGAAGAGAAGGGATATTTTGTCGTCCCGACCGACCCCGACTGGAAGAAAAACCCGGTCGGCCTGCGGGAGTTCTACGACGACCCGGACAGCCATCCCCTGAAAACACCCTCCGGAAAGATAGAGTTTTACTCCCAGGGCCTGGCCGAGCACTTCCCCGACGACAAGGAGAGACCGCCGGTGCCCCACTGGATTGAAAAGGGAGAGAGCCACGACGAAAGGCTATCCGGCGAAAGGGCCAAAAAGTACCCCCTGCTGCTCATGTCCAACCACGGCCGGTGGCGGGTGCACGCCCAGTGCGACGATATCTCCTGGACGAGAGAAGCCCCGACCTGCAAGGTAACCGGACCGGACGGCTATAAATATGAGCCTCTCTGGATTCACCCGGCTGACGCCGCGGCGAGGGGCATCATTGACGGCGATGTGATTAACGTATACAACGAAAGAGGGGCTGTTCTGGGTGGGGCTTATGTGACCGAGAGGATGATGCCGGGCGTGGTTTACATGGACCACGGGGCAAGGTACGACCCGATTATCCCCGGGGAGCTTGACCGGGGCGGGGCAATCAACACCATAACCCCACACAATATAACCTCTAAAAACGCCACGGGGATGGTCGTCAGTAGCTTCCTGGTGGAAGTAGCGGGAATAAACCTCGACGAGTTGAGAAAGCAGCATCCCGAGGCATTCAGGAGACCGTATCACGCGGGTGCGGGCCTGCGCCTGGAGCGGGCGCTGGATAAGAAATAGACGGCTCTTTATAGCTATTATACTCCGTAGGGCGGCAGGTCCAGGTCCCACCAGTCCTCGGGGTCCCTACCGTAACCGGGGTCGGTATCCAGCTTTCTGAAAATCCCGTTAAAAACCGGCGTGGCAGATACAATCTGCCTCACCAGATTATGTATATGTATAAACGAAGTATCCAGCTTGGTGAAGGGGCAGGCAGCCAGGCAGATGCCGCAGTCATGCCCGCCTATCATCATCCAGTGTGAAAAACAATTTGGGGCCTTCTCGTAGTAGGTCTTGACGCCAGTGTTATTCCAGGGGCCCTGCACTTCCCATGAAGGCTCCGTCTCCATGCTTAGGGCATTACTCGGACAGACCTCGGCGCATTTCTTGCAGGTACGGCAAAAGCGGAAGATGCCGGCATCTATGGGCCTGGTCGGAGCCAGCGGCAAATCGGTAATTACCTTATATACCCGCACCAGGGGGCCCCACTTTGGCGAAATCATCCTGTTCAAACGGCTTAACTCGCCCAGTCCGGCCAGCACGCCGAAGCCGGGGCTGTTACCGGCGGTGCCCATGTTCCCGTCAGCCAGGCATTGATAGCCAAGTCTGGTTATAAACTGCTGGAGGCGAAGCTGTACCGAAGTACCCTCGGAATAAGCCAGCGAGGAGGCGGCCGTAGCCAGCGCCGTCGGGGCCGTAGCCATGGAGGAAGCGGACATCCGAATGGTATAGACAATCGCCCATTTCGCTTTATAGGGTATCACCTTCTTCTTTTCCGTCTCGTAGGCTTTGTCCACATCCTCAAATTCCCATTTCCTGCCGTCCCAACCATCATATTCGTAGATTAATTTACGGGTATTTTCGTCGAGTTCTACCACACCAACGGAGTCGGCGCCATAAAGCTTGGCCGCGGCCCGTACCATCCGTGTATTTTCCTCGGGCGTGCCCTCGTAGCGGGGGTAATCCAGGTCGTCGGGTATGCCCGACATACCGAAGGGAACCGTTAGCTCGGGACCGAGGAACGCACGCTCCATGGTTAAGAGTGATGTCAGCCATCCGCCGGCTACCAGCGCCTTCTCCCTCAAGGTGAAACCCGGCTCTTTTTCAAGTATAGCTCTGGTACCCGCCTCCGCAGATTGCCCCCCAGCTTCATGGCGTTGTCCGGACCGACGGCCTCGGCAAAACCATTGACAAACATAATATTCCTCGAATCAAAACGCTTCATCCGGCTCCAGTCAATCTCCACAGTGGGCTTATCGACTTCCCTTATCCACCGGGGCAGTTTCCGCTCTGCCGCCGGTGATGCTTTTACGTCGTCAAGGTCTCGGTATTTTGAGGAGCCCGGGCTGCCGCCCCCATTTTCTCCCCCCAACCCAAGTGTTTTAATAAACCCTCTCTTATTCTGCAGAGTGTGATACTTCAAAGCTACTCACTCCTTCCTGCTTCCACCTGTTGCTGTTTGTCTCTTACAAGTATATCCGGTCTGGTTTAAAGACTAATCGCAAAATTCTACTGATATATTAGTGCCTTTGCCGGGCTTAGAATCGATTTTCAGAATACCGTCAAGCAATCTTACTCTTTCCTGTATCCCGATCATGCCTAATTTATGCTGCTTAGAGAATCTGCTAATATTTCGCAATGAAAAGCCTTTGCCATTATCCCGAATTGCCATCCTGACAGTCTCTTGATTAAATTCCAAGGTAACAACTACCCGGGTAGCTTCCGCATGACGTCTTATGTTGTTTAGAGCTTCTTGAGCAATACGAAATAGATGAGTGCCAATTTCATGGTTGAGCTGACGGGGGTAATTCTTTACTGATATTTTAGATTCAATAGATTCTTCATCATTTAATTGATCAACCAGCCATCTTATTGCGGGCACAGGACCCAGGTCATCCAGTATCCCGGGTCTAAGCGCGAGGGCTAACCTCTTGGTATCATCAGAAATATGTAGAAGCGTGTCTTTAATCGTCCCGATTTCTAAAGCCATAGGGGGAGTAATATCATGGTTTTTATCATTTATCAATCCCTGTACCCGGTTAGCCAGAATCCATAATCTCTGTGTAGTATCATCGTGAATTTCCCTGGCGATGCGTTTCCGCTCGTCTTCCGGTAGCCTTCTGCTTTTTAACTTTCAATCTCGCCGCCGCCTTTTTCATCTGGGGCGGCGAGACCGGTCTTTACCAGCTGGTCCTTAGTATCTTCTCCTCGGTGACGATGTTCAGTCTGCTGCCGGTGCCTTTGTTCATATTAATGGGCGAGGTGTTATTCCATTCGGGATTGGCCTTCAGGGCCATTGACGTACTGGATAAGTGGATGGGCCGTCTCCCCGGCAGGCTGGGGCTGGTCGCCGTCGGTTCCGGAGCTATCCTCGCCGCCTTGAGCGGTTCCAGCATGGGTACAACGGCCATGATGGGTTCGATACTGTCCCCGGAGATGGAACGCCGGGGCTATAAAAAGCCGATGAGCATAGGGCCTATCATAGGCAGCGGAGGCCTGGCAATAATGATACCCCCCAGCTTCATGGCGTTGTCCGGACCGCCTTAGCTCAAATTTCCGTCGGGCAACTCCTAATTGCCGGTATTATCCCCGGCTTGCTGATGGCCACTCTCTACGGTAGCTATATTATCTTGAGATGCTGGCTTCAGCCTTCCGTAGCTCCTCCCTACACTCCGGCTCCTACACCCTTCACCGAAAAACTGGTCTCCACCGTACGCTATGTCATGCCCTTCGGACTCATCATATTTGTCGTCATCGGGTTCATCCTCCTGGGAGTTGCCACCCCGACCGAGTCCGCGGCTATGGGAGCCATGGCATGCTATGTTCTGACTATCTTTTACAAGAGATTCAACTGGGGCCTGATTAAAAAGAGTCTAATGGGCACCCTCCGCATTGCCGTCATGATGTTCATGATTCTAACCGGCGCCATGGCGTTCAGCCAGATTCTTGCCTTTACCGGAGCCAGCAAGGGTCTAAGCCAGTTCGTGACCGGTCTGGATGTAGCCCCGATTATATTGATAATACTTATACAGGTTGTCATTCTATTCCTGGGCACATTTATGGAACAAGTGTCCATAATGATGATAACTTTCCCGATATTCATGCCTCTGGTGAGAGACCTGGGTGTCCATCCTATACTCTTCGGACTGCTGGTCCTGCTTAGCCTGGAGGTTTCAATGAGAACGCCGCCATTCGGCTTCCTTCTCTTCGTTATGAAGGGGATAGCTCCGCCTGATACTACTATGGCGGATATCTACCGGGCGGCTTTCCCATTTATAATATGCGACCTGGTAGCTATGGGTGTCATTATGGTCTTTCCTCAAATAGCAACATGGTTACCGAGCATAATGATACGATAAGCTAGTTACCCACCGCTTCGTCAATACTCATCCCGAAATTAGTCTGGGAGTAATTCATCAGGCTGCCGGCATGCTCTTTCGTCTCGGCTGCCGGTCGTATCGTATAACCAAATTTCTTTTCAAGAGCACTAATCTTTACTTTAACACTTAAATTTTAACTGTTAATTGCACTATGTTATAATCCTGATGTCATGATAGATAAAATTGACCGCATGATACTAAATAATATTTGCAGAGATGCAAATATCAGCAACGTCAAATTAGCTAAGACAATCGGTGTAAATACAGCAACCGTTGCCAAGCGAATTGACGCGATGCTCAAGAAGGATATGATTGCCGTCAAGGCGGTGCCGGATATTCTAAGACTTGGAAACAATGTCGAGGCATGTATTGCTTTGAATGTAGATTTAGTGAATATTGATAAGTTAAGCGCCAGATTGATGGAGTCGCCTAATATACACCTGGCGGCAACGACATTCGGCAGGTATGACGTAGTTATGTTAGGGTCTTTCCCTGATTGGGATAAGCTAATTACCTTCATAAGAGAGGGGGTAACCCTCTGGCCGGGGGTAAAACAGACTAATATATTTTTAATTTCAGAAGTAAAAAAACTGCATCGAGATTTGTTCCAAAATATTTCAAGTACCGAGTCACCCGTAATACTGGACGATATCGATAATACATTGATTCATGAATTAGGTATAAACGGACTTACCAGTTACACAGACATAGCCCACAAACTGGGAGTAAACCCGGCTACAATATCGAGAAGAGTAGGCTCCCTGCTAAAAAAGGGGCTCATTAAAATAGTGGCAGTCCCCAACCCTTCCAAGTTCGGCTACTCGGCGAGCGCCTTTATCATGTTAGTCACCGACCACGCCAGAACTAACGAGATTTGCGCCGAGCTTAACAATTATCCTCAAATACAGGTCTCCATGACGCTGACAGTTGGATTTGATATCCTTGCCTGCGTTCAATTCCCCAACCCGGAGCTGCTATACCAGTTCATTAAGGGTAAAATTGCCCATATACACGGTATTTCCACCATAGAAACACTAATTTTAACGGAATATTTGAAAGCTACCTACACATGGGTAGACTTCGATGATTTACCCTGCTAACAGAATTAACTCTTGCGTTATGCCCCTCCCATGAAATAACAGGTCAACGCCTTCCAATCTGACTATTTAATTTCCAGGTGAACAATATTTCTATAATATATCAGGCGTGATATAGGTTGACTAATGTATTTTCTTTGATTTATAGTAATAATTAATTATAATATCGCATTAAATCCTGCTATTTTTTTGCACTGTAAATCACTTATCACTTTGTAAAGAAAATAAGGAGAATCGTTCATGGCAGTAAAAGATAAACCCGGAATAAAATCCACAGGCGTAAAATCATTCCCCATCACGCTCGGTTTTGGCCCTAACGCCAATTCCTCGGTGGTAGATGTAAAAAACGGCAAAATAATCAGGATAAGACCTTTGCACTTCGACTGGAAATACGATGAGAAGGGCTTTAATCCGTGGAAGATGGAGGCGCGCGGAAAGACCTTCGAACCCGGCATGAAGACGCTGATACCTCCCTATAGCCTGGCCTATAAAAAGCGGGTCTACTCCCCTAACAGGGTCGTTTACCCTCTAAAAAGGGTCGACTGGGACCCGGACGGCGATAGAAATCCCGCCAGCAGGGGAAACAGCAAGTATGTCAGGATTTCCTGGGACGAGGCTACGGATATAATCGTAAAAGAGATATTGAGGATAAAGGAAAAATACGGGATGTATGCCATACTCACCCAGGCGGATGGGCATTGCGAGCAAAAAACCGTACACGGCCCCCATGCCTGTCAGCTGAAACTCCTCGAGATGCTGGGAGGCTACACCCTCCAGACCCGGAATCCGGACAGTTGGGAAGGTTGGTACTGGGGCGCCAAGCACGCCTGGGGAATGGAACCGGTCGGCCAGATGCTGCCGGATACTAACGTGATGAACGATATTTCTCAAAACACCGATATGCTCCTGTTCTGGGGATGCGACCCCGAGACTACCCCGTGGGCGCTGGACGGACAGATGGCGAGTCGACTGTGCTACTGGTGGACGGAACTCGGCATAAAGTCGATATATATCTGCCCGGACCTGAACTACGGGGCCGCCGTCCACGCCGATAAGTGGATTCCCGTAAGGCCGAATACCGATGCCGCCCTGCGGCTGGCCATAGCCTATCTCTGGATTACCGAGGGGTCTTACGACAAGGAGTACGTGGCGACCCACACGTACGGCTTTGATAAATTCGAGGAATACGTCCTGGGGAAGGAGGACGGTATCCCCAAGACGCCCGAGTGGGCCGCTGGAAAAACGGGCATCCCCGAATGGACCATCAAGGCGCTGGCAAGGAACTGGGCATCTAAAAATACCACGATTACCCACGGCAACGGCGGGGCCGGCATCAGGGGGCCGTACTCCACGGAAAACGGCCGTCTCGAGGTCCTGCTCCTGGCGATGCAGAGTCTGGGCAAGCCGGGCGCCCACCAGGTCAAGATGATTGAATGGGGCCTGTTCGGGGTAGGCCCGATGCCCGAGTGCGTGGTCGTGCCGCACCTGGATGCCGCCGGCCAGGGCTCGAATGTCCCGCACGTACGGTCTATCCATCCGAGCAACCGCCAGCGCACGTACGAGCGTGTCTTCATGGGGGAACATACCAAAGCGGGGGAAACCTTCCCGAAACAGTTTATTCCCAAGGACCTCATTCACGATGCCATCCTCAATCCGCCTATCAGCTGGTACGGCACCACGTTACTGGGGGCGCCTGTAGAGGACCAGTTCGAGAAATACACCTACCCGGCGGAGGGCTGCCCGGAAGTACACATGATATGGACCGATACCCCCTGCTGGATAACCTGCTGGAACGACAGCAATACCTTTATCAAGGCGTTGAGGAGCCCGAAGATAGAATTTATCCTGGCCCAGCATACCTGGCTGGAAAACGACTGCCAGTTCGCCGATATCATCCTGCCGACCAATACCAAGCTGGAAGAAGACGATATCAACGTCGATATGACCAACGGGCAATTCCGCGTTCTCCTGCACGAGAAGAAGTGCATCGAGCCCGTGGGAGAGTCGAAGAGCGATTACCTCGCGGTCTGCGCGATAGCCGAAAAATTCGGCCTGCTGAAGGAATATACGGGAGATAAGACCATCGACGAATGGATAAAAATCGGCTACGACACTTCCGGCGTAAAGGATTTGGTTAGCTATGACGAACTGGAGGAAAAGGGATATTATGTGGTCCCGACCAAGCCGGACTGGAAGGAAAGTACCCCCGGCCTGCGTGAGTTCCATGACGACCCGGACAGCCATCCCCTGAAAACGCCCTCCGGCAAGGTGGAGTTCTATGCCCAGAATCTGGCCAAGCATTTCCCGGATGACAAGGAGAGGCCGCCGGTGCCCCACTGGATTGAAAAGGGAGAGAGCCACGACGAAGCGCTATCCAGTGAAAGGACCAAAAAGTACCCCCTGCTGCTCATGTCCAACCACGGCCGGTGGCGGGTGCACGCCCAGTGCGACGATATCTCCTGGACGAGGGAAGCCCCCACCTGCAAGGTAACCGGGCCGGACGGCTACAAGTACGAGCCTCTCTGGATTAACCCGGCGGACGCCGAAAAGAGGGGCATCATTGACGGCGACGTTATAAAGGTATACAACGAAAGAGGGGTCGTCCTGGGCGGGGCCTACGTGACCCAGAGGATAATGCCGGGCGTCGTTTACATGGACCACGGGGCTAGGTATGACCCGATTATCCCCGGCGAGCTAGACCGGGGCGGGGCAATCAACACCATAACCCCGCACAATATAACCTCTAAAAACGCCACGGGGATGGTCGTCAGCGGCTTCCTGGTGGAAGTAGATGGAATAGACCTCGACGAGCTAAGAAAGCAATACCCCGAGGCATTCAAGAGACCGTATCACCCGGATTCCGGCCTGCGCTGGGAGCGGGCGCTGGACAGGAAATATTCTTAAGCTTGATATCCCGTTAAAAAGAATTGGCAGCGGCTGGGATTGAACCAGCGACCAAGGGCTTATGAGACTACCCTTGTTTTATGCCTATTTTAACCAATATTCCGTTCTTCGCCTGCATGGCTGGAGGCTTCGATGGCGCCGGATGTTACGGGGACTACCAGTTCCTCAACCGGTACAGTATTCTCATCCACCACGTGCATGGCACCAAATGTATATTATTAATATTTGGTCTGCCGTAATCGGCGCAACATCAGGTGTAACGTCATATTATGCCATTACTTAGCTTCAACTTTAGGCTTCCTTCGCCTTTTCCACCCCAGGATTTCCAGGAGGTCGCCGATGGCTTTGTCCTGCTGGAGTTCGTGCCGGAGGGGCATGTCAGGGTCAACCCGGTACCTGATGCGGCGGCCTTCTCTCTTCTTGGTAATATATTCATCGGCTTCGAGGTCGTTGATGATATTGCGCGTGGCTTTTTCAGTGATACCTATCGTAGATGAAATTTCGCGGGCGGTGATGCGGGATTGCTGGGCTACTAAGCACAGCACCAGGGCATGATTGGTTAAAAATTTCCATCCCGGCATGTTTACACCTCCTCCATTATATTGCCCCTGCCGTATTTATAATTTCCTGTAAATACTGGTGTTTAAACCTATTGACAATTTACACCCAGGTTGTATAATTATATTTAGGAATAAAAATTCCTGTATATTATAACAGGAATTTAAGGTTATCTCAAGGGGTCTTTAAAAACTTACCTTAAAAATAACCGTCCGGCTATAAAAAAGGAGTGTTGCGAAAGGAAAAATTGAATACAGCACCGGTGGCCGTTAAGCCCAAATCTACACCTGCGTCCCCCAGAGTCACCATGAAATCCCGGCTTCATGAGGAAGCCGTAGAGGAGCCTCCTGGCAAACCGGTTATTGTCCCGGAAACAGAAGAAGAACCTCCCGGTAGAAGCGCCACCGGTAGATACAGGTTCTTTCCCAACGTATCTGATATTTGCTGGAACGACTGGAAGTGGCACTTCCGCAATCGAATCACCAGAATCGAAAGTCTGGACCGTTTTATACCTTTATCAATCGAGGAACAGAGGCAGCTCGGGCTGGTCACCGAGCGCTATCCCCTCTCCATAACCCCCTACTATCTGTCGCTCATCGACCCCGATAACCCCGACGACCCCGTCAGGAAGCAGGCGGTCCCGTCCGTCCTGGAAATGACGATGAGTAAGATAGGTATGGAGGACCCGCTGGCGGAGAAAGAGAACTCCGTGGTGCCCGGCCTGGTGCACCGCTACCCGGACAGGGTACTGATAGTGCTTACCGATATCTGCCCCATGCTCTGCCGTCACTGCACGCGTAAGAGAGAATGGCGCTACGGCGGCTGGGTACGTCCCCCTGCCGAAATCGAGGCCATGCTGGACTATTTACGCCGGAATACTAACGTAAGGGATGTCATAATCTCCGGCGGCGACCCCCTGACGCTTTCCACGCGCCACCTGGAAGCTATTATCTCGAAAATCCGGGATATAAAACATATTCAGATTATACGTATCGGCACCAGGTTCCCCGTGGTGCTGCCGCAACGTATCGATGCGGAGCTTTGTGCCATGCTGTCGAAGTACGGTCCTATATGGCTCAATACCCATTTCAACCACCCGAACGAAATCACGCCGGAGTCGGCGGCAGCCTGCGACCGACTGCTCCGTGCCAGCGTGCCGGTCAACAATCAGTCCGTCCTGCTGCGCGGCGTCAATGATAGCGTCGAGACCATGACCCGGCTGTGCCACGGCTTACTGAAAATTAAAGTACGCCCGTATTACCTCTTCCAGTGCGACGAGGTGCAGGGCACGGAGCATCTCCGCACGCCGGTGGAGACCGGTGTCAGAATAATCGAAGGTATGCGCGGGCATACCTCCGGTCTGGCCATACCGACGTTTGTCGTCGACCTGGTGGATGGCGGCGGCAAGGTGCCGCTGCAGCCGAACTATGTGCTTTCCATGAACGAGGACGAACTGCTGCTGAAAAATTATGAAGGTAAGGTATTCCGCTACCGCAATCCCGGTTCGCGGGAAAACAGGGAGGAAGTAACGGCGGTGCCAGTAAGCGGCGTCGTCGAGAGCCTGCTTACGGATGCCAAATCTGCCGACAGAATACCGGTTCCCGTCAGGACAAAGAGGAGAAGCTGATGAGAATCGGGTTATCCTACGACCTTAAGACGGCCATCACCGGGCAATATACCGTCGATGATGCCCTGGAAGAATACGACTCGCAGGAAACGGTGGAAATCATAACCGCAGCCTTCGAGTCCAGAGGCTATGATATCATCAAGCTGGGCGGTGGGGAACAGTTCCTCGATAATGTCCGGCGTGAAAAGGTGGATATCGTCTTCAATATCGCCGAGGGCCGGGGCGGCTATCGCAGTCGGGAAGCCCAGGTACCGTCTGTCCTGGAAATGCTGGATATACCCTACACCGGCTCCGACCCCCAGTGCCTGGCGGTATGCCTGGACAAGCATGTCACCAAGAAGCTGGCGGCGACGGAGGGAATTATTACCCCGAAGTGGCTGGTGATTGACGGCGATGAAGATTTTTATAAGATATCGCGTGAAGAACTTCCTTTCCCGGTGATTATCAAGCCGGCCTACGAAGGTTCCAGCAAGGGTATCCGTCTGACCTCTATTGCATATGATGAAATTGAGGCGGCAGAGGAAGTAAGCAAACTCTTACACGATTATCGCCAGCCGGTGATGGTCGAGGAGTTCATTGACGGTGACGAGGTAACGGTGGGGGTTGTCGGCAACTCGCCTCCGAAGTTGGTCGGTATAATGAGGGTCCTGCCGAAAAAGAGGATAGAGCACTTTGTCTATTCCGTGGAAGTGAAGCGGGACTACCTGAACCTGGTTGAGTACGAATGTCCCGTCGACCTGCCGGATGACGTGATTGCCGGTCTGGAGTCTGCCAGTATGAAAGTCTTCAAGACTTTAGGCTGCCGCGATTTCTCCCGTGTAGACTTCCGGGTAAGCCGTGACGGCACGCCGTACTTTATTGAAATTAATCCGCTGCCCGGACTGGGCAGCTACAGCGATCTGGTAATCATGGCCCTCAAGCTTGGGTGGACTCACGATAGACTAATTAATGCGGTGCTTGACGCCGCCCTTCAGAGGTACCCGCAATGCATAATCGCATAGCTATCGTCTACAACCGGCCGTTACCCTCCCGCTATAGTTCTGCCCGTGAGGAAAAAGCTGTACTCGGCGTTCTTCCCTGCGTGACTGCCGTTCATCGAGCGTTGATTGAACTCGGGCATAATGTTACCGTTATTGCTCTGTCGCCGCCTTACGAACAGGTCAGGAGTATTCTCTCTTCGCTGGATGTTCACCTGGTATTCAACCTTTTCGAGGGCTTTCCCGGCGAACCTCAAACAGAAGCAGTAGTACCGGAAATTCTGTCCGAACAGGGACGGCCGTACACCGGTTGCTCGGCCCCGGTGCTGAAGCTTGCTCTGGACAAGGTCAAGGTAAAAAAGTTGCTTATCACCGCCGGTATACCTACGCCGGACTTCCAGTTGCTCAATCCCCAGAAAATGCACATATTCAGGCTCAAGTTCCCCTGCATCGTCAAACCCGTCAGCGAGGACGCGAGCCACGGCATTACCGCCGAAAGCGTCGTTAACGATTTCTCTTCACTGGAAAAACGCGTGAAGTTGATAAGCGATACATACGATGAGCAGGCGCTTGTCGAGGAATTCATAGACGGACGAGAGTTTAATGTTACCGTCATGGGTAATACACGATATACCGTGTTGCCCGCATCGGAGATAGTCTACTCGTTGCCCCCGGATACGCCCCCGCTACTCACCTTTGAGGCAAAGTGGGAACCGGACAGCTTATATTATAAGGGAACGCAGGCGGTCTGCCCGGCTAAAATCACCCATAAAGAACAGGTATCCATCCACGATATTGCCCTGGCAGCGTATCAGTTGCTGGGTTGTTCGGGATACGCCAGGGTGGATATGCGGATGGATAACGCAGGGAAGTTAAACGTAATTGAGGTTAATCCCAACCCGGATGTTTCCCCCGATGCCGGTGCGGCACGCCAGGCTAAAGCCGCCGGCATGAGCTATAAGCAATTTATTGAGAAAATTGTAAAACTGGCACTGGAGAAGAAACGACATGGCCGTCAAAATCCGAACCATGAACGCCGCCGACAAACCGGCGTTGATGTATATTCTAAGGCACACGCCTGAATTCAAGACCTACGAAGTGACCGTAGCGGAAGAGGTTATCGATAGCTACCTGCGGGAACCTCAAGAGTCCGGCTACAATATTCTCGTCGCCGAAGGAAATCCCGGCCCGACCGGTTATGTATGCTACGGCCCCACGCCCTGCACCGATGGCACCTGGGATATTTACTGGGAGGCCGTCACCCGTGACCAACGGGGAGAGGGAATCGGCACCGCCCTCACCAAAGCAGCCGAGGCGGCTATCAGGAAAGCGCGGGGCAGGCTGATAATTATCGAGACATCATCTACCCCGATATATGAGAAGACCCGCCGTTTTTATCTCGGGCGCGGCTACGAAATAGTCGGTCGTGTCCCGGACTTCTACGCGCCCGGCGATGATAAATTAATCCTGCAGAAACATCTCGATTAATAGTTTAGGTTGATACGGGTGAGTTACCATGTTCCGCATTCGCAGAGTCTATGACGATATTACCCCGTCCAACCAGGATGCTATATCCCAGGTGCAGGAGATTCTGCGCGCCCAGTTTCCCCTTCTATCCAGGAGGGACATAAAAAAACTGCCGGAACAGCTCCGCAATCCGATGAAGTACCGTTTCCGTTCCATCCTCTTTGTGGCCGAGGGAATAAGGGGGCATGTGGACGGTTTCGCCCTGCTGTTTCATGAACCCGCCCTGCGTTTTTGTTATCTGGACTATATCTCGGCCGGTCCGCAAAAAACGGGCGGCGGCATCGGCGGGGCCCTCTACGAAAGGGTACGCGAGGAGACACTCGACCTGGAGAGCATCGGATTATTCTTCGAGTGCCTGCCGGATGACCCTGTTCTTAGCCGCGACCCGTTTATCCGAAAACAGAACGCGGCGCGCCTGCGTTTTTACGAGCGTTACGGGGCCCGCCCCATCGCTAACACCGCCTACGAGACACCGCTCAAGCCCGGCGACGATAATCCGCCGTACCTGGTCTACGACGACCTGGCGCAGGAAATTGAGCTTTCTCGCGATGCTGCCAGGGAAATCGTCAGGGCTATTCTGGAGCGGAAATACCGGGGCGTTTGCCCCCCAGAATATGTAGAAACTGTCGTCGAATCGTTCAAGGATGACCCTGTACAGATTAGGAAACCGAAGTACGTGAAAAAGCCCCCCGTGCCCGTAAGCCGTACCACTCGGGCTGACCTACGTATCAGGCTGGTTGTTAATGACCGTCACTGGATTCACCATGTCGAAGAACGCGGCTATGTGGAGTCGCCGGTACGGATAGACGTAATTATGGAAGAACTGAATAAGACCGACCTGTTTCAAAGGGTCCCGGTACGTCACTACTCGGAAAAGCACATCCGCGCTGTCCACGACCACGGTTTCGTCGACTATTTGTGGAAGGTCTGTACCGGACTTGACGAAGATACGGCGATATATCCCTACGTCTTTCCGGTACGCAACCGGACGCGTCCGCCCAAAGACCTGCCCACCCGCGTCGGGTATTACTGCATCGATACGTTTACACCGCTGACCGGCAACGCCTATCTGGCCGCCAAGAGGGCGGTCGATTGCACCCTTACGGCAGCTAAAAAGCTCCTCGAAGGTTACAGATTAGCCTATGCCCTGGTGAGACCGCCCGGCCACCATGCCGAGCCTGCCAACTTCGGCGGCTTCTGCTATTTCAATTCGGCGGCGGTAGCGGCCCATCTTCTCTGTAGCTACGGGAAAGTGGCGATGCTGGATGTCGATTATCATCATGGCAACGGCCAGCAGGAAATTTTCTACGAGCGTTCCGACGTTCTGACTATCTCAATTCACGGCCATCCGCGCTTTACCTACCCCTATTTCAGCGGCTTCAGGGGTGAAAAGGGGAGGGGCGCCGGCAGGGGCTATAACGTCAATATACCGCTGCCGGAGAACATCGGCGGCGAGACGCACCGCGAAGCCCTCCGCGAGGCGCTGAAAAGGATAACCCGGTTCCGTCCCAGGTATCTGGTTATTCCTTTAGGGCTGGACACTGCTAAAGAAGACCCCACCGGCAGCTGGACGCTGGAAGCTGCGGATTACGAGGAAATGGGGAGTATGATAGGTTCTCTCCACCTGCCTACGCTTGTAGTTCAGGAAGGCGGCTATGATACGCGGGTACTTGGAATTAATGCCCGGAATTTTTTTACAGGGCTATGGCAGGGCGCGTACCAGCGTTAGACAGAGCCGGAATTATATCTCCGGTTTATAGAAGTTGAATTCAGTAATCAGAAGAATTATTTTTAATATTGACCTATCGTAAAACTATTGCAAAATGCAAGCGTAAAAGTTTAGCAAATGTTAGGATGGCCTAAGAAAATTAGGGGATTTGAGCCTAAAAAGAAGTGGCAGCGGCTGGGATTGAACCAGCGACCAAGGGCTTATGAGTCCCCTGCTCTACCACTGAGCTACGCTGCCGGCATTGAAAAATATATCATCAATACAGTCAGGCTGTCAATGCCGACGGATGACATGGATACTCACGGCTTTAAAGGTGGCGTAGACCTGTGTTCCCTTTTTCAGACCCATTTCCTCGGCCGACCTTCTGGTAACCAGCGCCACCAGCGGAAATCCGCAGTCTATTTCTACGCGACAGAGCGGGCCGGTGGACACTGTCCAGGTGATTTTCCCGGCCAGGGAGTTCCGGGCGCTGCTTGAATATTTAGACAAAGCTACCGTTACATCTTCCGGACGCATACAGACGGATACCTCTGTTCCCACGTCAAAATCGGTCACAGCTTCAACGGTCTTGCCACTGACATCTATGGCAGCCATTTCACCCTCGCTGGACTTAACCACCCCGTCGATAATATTCTCCATCCCGATAAACTCGGCTATACGCCTGTCTCCGGGCGTATTGAATATTTCCCGCGGGTCGCCGGACTGAACCATCTCACCGTCGATGAGCACACCAATCCTATCGGCGAGCCGCTGCCCCTGCGACATATCATGGGTTGCCATGATTATGGTAATGGTCTCCCGCTTAATGATTTCGGCTATTAAATCCTCGATTTTCGAAGCCGAAACTGGGTCCAGATTAGCGGTGGGTTCGTCGAGGAGCAATACTTCCGGTCGGACGGCAATCGCCCGGGCGATTGCCACTCTCTGCACCTCGCCGCCGGAAAGCGTCCTGGCATTTCTGTTCTTATATGAAGTAAGACCCACCGTCTCCAGAATACCCCCAACTACTTCATGAATCTGCCGACTCTTCATACCGCGCCATCTCAAGCCGCAGGCAACGTTATCATAGACGCTGGTATTAAACACGACCGGCTTTTGAAGCACGAACGCCATCCTGCGGCGTGTTTCCTGCCTTACTTTATCAGAAGAGTTAACATCCTTGCCGTTAAAGAAAGTTTTCCCTGCCGTCGGTGTATCAAGTGTATCGATTAGGCGCAGCAACGTCGTCTTGCCGGCGCCGGTAGGACCGATTAAGGCAAAAACCTCTCCCCGCTCCACCCGCAGGTTGATATTTTTCAGGATATCCTGTTCGTCCCGCCGCTGTGATAATTTTCTCGTTTCTATCAAGGGCATAATTTACCTCTGCCATATCCTGTTCATGATAATGTTTGCGACCAGCGCCAGGAAGATGAGGATAATGCCCAGCGCCATTGACAACTCGATATCACCCTTGGATGTTTCCAGGGAAATAGCCGTGGTGAGGACACGGGTAAAGCCCCGGATATTGCCGCCCACCATGAGGGAAATACCTACCTCGGAAATAGCCCGGCCAAAGCCCAGGATGACCGCCGCCATGACGGCGAACCTCGCTTCTTTCAGGACAAGCAACGCCATCTGAAACCCGCTGGCACCGAGCGAACGAGCCGTATCCGGGATTGCCTTATCCATGCCGCTAAGGGCGGAAATGGTCAAGCCGAGCAGAATCGGGGTAATCAGCAGCACCTGCCCCACGACGATAGCCGTGGGAGTGAAAAGGATGCCCAGGCCGCCAAATGGTCCCACCCGAGAAATAAAAACGAATACAAAGAGTCCCACGGCGACGGTAGGGACGCTATAGAGGGTCTGGATTATTCCCACGACGATGAACCTCTTACCGCGGAACTCGTTAAAGTGAATGATACAGGCAACAGGTATGCAAATGACAGAAGCTATGACAGTTGAGGATACGGATATCATCAGCGACCTCCCGGCTATCTGCATAACCTCCGGGTCGAAGGTAATGATAAGTTCTACGGCTCTTACCAGGCCGTTCCAGAGATTTTCCAATACTTCCGCTCCAACATCCATTATACCACCCCTATTTTAAATTCCCCTCCCCCCAGTGAGTGATGAGGGGAGGGGAAATGCAATAGAGGAGGCACAATACTGATATTCTAATTATTATGCATATTCCTTACGGGACTACTTGACGTATTCCGGCACAGGTTTGGTGTAGTCTTCCACCGGGGGGCAGCCCGGCATATTACAGCTGGCGATGGGGAAGAAAAGTGACCGCCCGTATTCCGCTTTCCCGTAAGTGCCGATTATCCCCTGGACCTCGTCGGAGATGAGCCAGTTGATGAACCGGTTGGCGATATCTACTTTGGTCTTGGGGTGCGTTTCCGGGTTGATGGCTATAGCCGCATAGACATTGAGGAATATAGGGTCCGCTTCCACCAGCGATACTATATCCAGTCCGGACTTGAGATTATAGGCCAGAAATGTAGAGATATCCGCCATGACGTAGGACTGCATCTCGTTGGCCATCAGCAGGGTAGGCCCCATACCCTTACCGGCTTCTATATACCACTCGCCTGAATTCCGCACTTCTTCGTAGTCGAACCCGGCTTCTTTCCAGATTAATTTTTCCTTGGCGTGGGTGCCGGAATCATCACCCCTGGAGACGAATTTTACACTGCCTTTCAGACCTTCGTTATATAGCTTCGTCATTGATTCAGCCGCATTCAAACCCGTGATGCCGGCCGGGTCGCCGGGGGGGCCGGCGATGAGGAAGAAATTATAGGCAAAGTTCCTGCGGTTTATACCGTAGCCATCCGCGATAAACACATCTTCTCTGGCCCTGTCATGCACGATTATGGCATCTACATCGCCTCTCCGGCCATACTCGAGAGCGATGCCGGTGCCGGCATAGACGATATCCATTTCCACGTTGGCCACTTCCTCGAATATCGGCTCCAGGTGGTACCAGAGACCCGTATCGTAAAGGCTGGTGGTAGTGGCTATCTTGAACCTCACCATGGGGTCGTGCAGCGGAAATTCCTTTTCCGGCTCTTCAGCGGTACAGCCGATTACCGCCGGTATCATACCTACCAGCAAAACGATAATAAGCAGCATACCGGCAAAAATCATTCCTGCTTTTCCCTTTGAATGCATGGTATAACCTCCTTTTTTTAATAATATACCATGCATTTGTATTAATTGCAATAGTACAAACATATTTATTTAAAATAACGGCAATATATTTTTTTTTGACGCCATTCAGGCCCTGTGATACAATTTAGATGAATTCAACTTCTTGAAAAAAAGTCCCCGTAAATGTAACATCCTGCTGCACGAGGAAGCAGCTACGCTTATGGATATAAAAAAAGTCGGAGTAGTCGGCTGCGGGCAGATGGGCAGCGGCATCGCCCAGGTAAGCGCCCGGGCGGGATATGAAGTCACCGTCTCCGAGATAAGCGGTGAGTTACTTAATAAGGGACTGGCGGCCATTGAGTCCTCACTGGACAGGAGTGTACGTAAGCAAAGGATAACACAGGAAGACAGGGATGCCACCCTGGCACGCCTTAAAGGAACGACCGATACCGGGGACTTCAGCGGGTGCGACCTGGTAATCGAGGCCGCCGTAGAAAATCTTAATTTGAAGAAAAAGATATTCGGCGAGCTGGACGGTATCTGCCCGGAACGTACGATACTGGCCACCAATACCTCCTGCCTCTCCGTCACGGACATGGCCGCGGCTACCGGACGACCGGACAGGGTGCTGGGAATGCATTTTTTCAATCCCGTTCCGGTAATGAAACTGCTGGAGATAATCCGGACGCCCGCCACCGGTGAGGCGACCCTGGAGACGGCTAAAAAATACGCGGAGTCCTTGGGCAAGACATACGTCATCGTTGAGGACTCGCCGGGCTTTATCGTCAACCGTCTCATTACGCCGCAAATCATTAACGCCATCCGCATGCTGGAATCCGGAATAGCTACCGCCGCAGACATCGACACCGCCATGTCGCTGGGGCTGAATTACCCGATGGGCCCGCTGGCCCTGGCCGACCTTATCGGCCTGGACACGTTTCTATTTATCGCCGACGGTATTAACGATAAGCTCAATGACGAGCGGTACGCAGCGCCGGCGCTGCTGAAAGAAATGGTCGCCGCCGGGCAGCTCGGAAGAAAAACAGGTAAGGGGTTCTTCGAGTACAATCAATAATAAAAAATTTGTCCTGCGTTTTTTCCGGCAGGCAGATAGCTATATTCAACACTGATTCTTCCATCCATCACCAATAAGGAGAATAACGATGAGTATAGAAGGGAAAGTAGCACTGGTCACGGGAGGCTCCGGAGGGCTGGGGAGAGTACATTGCCTCTCCCTTGCCAGAGCCGGCTGCAACGTCGCCGTTGCCGGTCACAGCCACATGGAGAAGGCGGAGGAAGTGGTCATGGAAATCAAGGGCATGGGGAGAAAAGCGCTGGCGGTGGCGATGGATGTCGCCAACATAGAAGAGGTTGAAGTCGCCGTAGATAAAGTTGAGCAAGCGCTGGGGCCGGTGGACATCCTCGTTAATAACGCCGCCTACGGCATCGTACGGGCGGTAACCATCGCCAGGATGAAAGTACAGGACTGGGCCAGAGACTTAAGCGTCAACCTGACCGGGCCGTTCAATACCATCAAATGCTGCCTGCCGGGGATGCTGGAGCGCGGCTGGGGCCGTATTATCAACATCTCTTCCATCGCCGGTAGCATGGGCGGCGCCGGCCAGTGCAGCTACGCCACGACCAAGGCAGGAATCATCGGCCTTACCAAGACGGCGGCCCTGGAGGGAGCCCGCAAAGGCGTGACGGCCAACGCTATCGTTCTCGGGGTGTTCGACGGCGGCAGCTGGCACGAAGTCGCCCCGGAATTCCAGGAGCGCATCGTCAAGCGCATGGCCCTGCGCCGGACAGGTACGCCGCAGGAACTAAGCAACGTGCTTGTCTTCCTGGCTTCCGAGGAATCCAGCTATGTCACCGGTGAAGCCATCGAGGTCAGCGGCGGCGCCGGACTTTTTACTTTCTAGATATAATTTAACTTTATTAGCATTATTAGCCGATACTTAAAAGTAATGAAAGGAGAGAATATATGAGTGAAGCTGTCATTGTCAGCGGTGTCAGAACAGCAATAGGTAATTACGGGGGTTCCCTGCAGGACGTACCGGCGTCCCGGCTGGGCAGCATCGTGATACAGGGAGCGCTCAAGAAGGCGGGCCTGAAACCGAAGGGCGACGCCAGTTACGCGCCGGAATCGCTTAAAGACGAAGGACTTATCGAACTGGAGAAAAAATATTATAACTGGGATGACTCCCTCCGGGAAGTCCTCATAGACGAAGTTATTATGGGGAATGTCATCCAGGGGGGTCAGGGGCAAAATCCCGCCCGCCAGGCGGCCATCTACGCCGGCGTCCCCAAGGAAGTCAACGCCTTTACGGTTAATAAAATATGCGCCTCCGGCATGAAGGCGGTAGCCCTGGCGGCGCAGGCAATCAAGGCCGACGAGGCCGAGGTTATCGTGGCCGGCGGAATCGAAAATATGAGTGCCGTCCCCTATTACGTTCCAAAGATGAGGTGGGGGGCCAGGATGTTTAACGCCGAGATGGTCGACGGCATGGTCTACGACGGACTCTGGGAGATATTTTATAACTACCACATGGGCGTGACCTCGGAGAACATCGCCGAGAAGTACGG
>Ga0315537_1000808_pt1 | contig 24754 bp, 27 predicted proteins | sample SalMarSW160270MG_FD_203091 | JGI IMG/M metagenome (GOLD analysis project Ga0315537, IMG submission 203091) | Salt marsh sediment microbial communities from the Plum Island Ecosystem LTER, Massachusetts, United States - Salt Marsh Sediment SW1602-70 ...
CATCATTCCATTACTCCATTATTCCAATATTCCAATTGTGAGCACTTCGTTTCTCAGCATAAACTCAGCGAATTAACCGATTAACCCTTCAATCGCATCCCATACCGCATCTTTTCCCAGACGTGATTTGGCTGAAAACAGGATCAGGTCATCTTTATCCACACTCAAAGCTTTGGCTATGGTCGCCTGCTGTGTCAACTGTTTTGTTTTGGAAAGCTTATCCGCTTTTGTCAGTATCAAGATACCGGGAATGTTGTAATAATACAACCATTTGATAAAATTAAGATCCTGTATCCCGGGGATGCGCCGAACATCCATGATAAGAACCACTCCTTTGAGCGTCTTTCGGGTTGAAAGGTATGTCTCGATCATGGGACCCCATTTTTTCCTCACGGAAGCCGGAACCTTTGCATACCCGAATCCCGGAAGGTCCACAAAGGAAAACGTCTTGTTGATTAGAAAAAAATTGATCAGCTGGGTGCGTCCGGGGGTGGCGCTGGTTTTTACCAGGCGTTTACGGTTGACGAGGGTATTGATCAGAGAAGATTTACCCACATTGGAACGTCCGGTAAAAGCGATCTCCGGCAAAACCGCAGCAGGATACTGAGCTGGTTTGACAGCGCTTTTTACAAATTCGGCTGATTTTATGATCATATATGGATTTTCAAATATTAAATTTTTCTTTTTATTAATATGTTATGCTTCACTCAAGTCAAGCAAATAAATTACGCTGCCTTTGCCTGTTAAAGAAACGAAATAAGCCGCTATGCCCGGGTAACTGCTGAAAATATCATGTAAAATTCCTTGACTAAATTCTAAAATATTATACCATAAGTTTCAATTCATGGTGAAAGAAAAAGATTGGGTGAGCCGGCGAAAGGCGTTTTGCCCCCACTGCGTGTCTTCTTGCCTTCGCAAATGGGTGTTGACCTCTAAAGATAGTCTAAAGAAAGCCAACAATGAAAACTCGGACCGATACAGAACGATTTGCAAGATATCAATCAGTTGTAAATCTATTGTTAACCAAAAACAGTTTTTATAAGCCTGATATTTACGAGGCGCTGGGTGATGAAGAAAAAGCTTTTATAGGCAGGGTAATCAACGAACTGGTTCAAGATGGTTATTTGACCCAAAACGGATTAAAGTCAAAGCCCCTTTATTTATGGTCGGAGAAAAAAGGCAGGCTTGATGAAGGGCGATGGATCGACAACCTGGTTTTTACCGCCGCCTGATAGGTGATTATACATGCCGTTGCCTCAATCGGTATTTTGAGATATATTCATTGTGTCTTTATCCAGGTTGTCTGATTGTCAGCAAAAATGCTGATAACGATCCGATACACAGCGTTTGGGCGTATAAGTAAACAACCCGAGCCAGTGCCTTGATTACCGTTTATAGGCCGGACCCCAAGCAATGGATAGACGGCAAACTAAGGAAGACAAAGTGACATTATTCGAAAAATGCCCCATCTGCGGCGGTGAAATCGTCGAGAAGGAAGTGGAAAAAGTGCTCAACGGGGGATCAAATACCGCCATCATGAGAGTCGTGGCAGAGGTATGCCTTCATTGCGGAGAGCGCTTGTATACACCCGAGACTGTTTTCCGTTTTGATGATATCCGAAAAAAGCTCTCTGAAAAAAATGTGAACGAATTCGAACCCATTGGAAAAACATACCAAGTCGCCTAATCTGGAGCTAAAAAAATGTCCGATATAGTTGGTAAGCTCTGGGGATTCTGCCACACTCTGAGGCATGACGGAATCGATTATGGCAATAATTTTAATGAAAAAAATCTTCGCAGGATGATTCAATTTTTCGAAGTTTTTCAAGATAAAGAAATTTTTGTATCACTGATACGACAATTGAGTTGGACACATTTTAGAGAAATTATCTACCTTGATGACAGCCTTCAATGCGATTTTTATGCTGAAATGTGCCGCATAGAACGGTGGAACACTCGTACTCTCAAATCTAAAATCCAGGGTATGCTTTATGAGCGTACCGCCATATCAAAAAAGCCCGAAGAATTGGTAAAGAAGGAGCTATCCGCTTTGCGGGATAAAGATACGCTAACACCTGATCTTGTTTTCCGCGATCCATATTTCCTCGATTTTCTGGGGCTAAAAGATACCTACGGCGAAAAAGATCTTGAGACGGCTATTGGCGGTGAAAAAATCGCAAAAGAAAATCAATACTTACTTCTTGAAGATATAAACTTATAAACTATGGAGCGTACCCTAAGCTACCTTTAATGGACAAATTAAGCAAAGAAAAGCGAAGCTGGAACATGTCAAGAATCCGAGGCAAGGATACAAAACCAGAAGTTATCGTTCGTTCCATGCTTCATAGAATGGGATACAGATTTCGTATTCATGTCAAGGGGCTGCCCGGCTGCCCAGATATTGTTTTACCTAAGTACAGGGCAGTGATTTTTGTTCATGGCTGTTTTTGGCATCGACACCCTGGTTGTAAGTATGCATACACACCTAAAAGCAGGCAAGCCTTTTGGACAAAAAAATTTCAAAAAACCGTTGAACGACATGAAATCGTTACCAGAGAGCTGGAAAGGCGAGGATGGAAAACTATGGTTGTATGGGAGTGTGAAACTGCCAACACACAAAAAATATACATAAAACTTATTGATTTCATAGAATAATATTATCTTATTGATTAAATAATTATTACCCTGTATTATGGATTACTTTTCTCAGCTAATAGCAAATATGGAAGACGATAAACTCTTTGCTTTAAGAGTTCAGGTAGACAAGGAGCTGGCAAAGCGTGGTATTCCCTTTAATGTTGGCATATTAGGTGAAAAGCTTTGCATATCCTACTTCAATTCAAAACCTGGATTGCCAAATCTTCTCCAGGCTCCAACTGGTGCAAAGAATGTTGATGCTTTATCCAGAGATGGCGATCGTTATTCTATCAAAACATTCAAAAAAGCAAAGAAGACCGGTACAATTTATCCAGATGATAAAAACCCTGATAAGCAGCTATTCGAATATCTGGCAGTAGTCCATTTAAATCAGGATTATGAGTTAAGTGCCATATATAGGTATACATGGGACGAGTTTCTTAAGGTGAGAGCGTGGGATAGAAGAATGAATGCTTGGTATGTTCCCTTAAATACAAAAAAACTGAAACTGGCTGAAATGATATTTCAAGAAAAACAATGCATTCTCTGAGGTGTGAAAGAAATATGGGTTTACGTACACTGGATTTATTCCATGGAGCTGGTGGGAGCAGTATTGGTGCTCAAATGGCTGGTGCTGAAATTGTCGCAGGCATTGATTGCTGGCAGGTTGCATCTGATTCCTACCACAGAAATTTCCCCGAAGTTCAGTTAGTAAACGAAGATATAAGGAAAATCTCTATAAAAAATTTCCATAAAACTATTGGAGACATTGATCTGATTGTTGCTTCCCCTGAATGTACCAGTCACAGCTGTGCGAAAGGTAGCCGTGAACGTTGTGAAGAAAGTAAACTGACTGCTTTTGAGGTAACTAGGTTTGCCAGAAATTTTAGACCGAAATGGATCATTATTGAGAATGTAATTCAGATGAAGTCCTGGAGCGGGCATTCAGAACTTTTGGAAGAACTTTGGAAATTAGGTTATTACGTCAGGGAACAAAAGCTGAATGCTCAGGACTTTGGAGTTCCACAATCACGAAAGAGACTTTTCCTTCTCTGCTCCCTTTCGGGGAAGGCTAATAAGATAATACCTCAAAACAAGAAAATTAAAACAGCACGGTCAATTATCGATGTCAATGGTGGCTACCGCTTCACGCCGTTAAATTCCCCCAAAAGAGCATTGGCAACTATTGAACGTGCTGAACGTGCATTTTCCAAACTCGGAGAAAATGAACCTTTTTTGATTGTTTACTATGGTACCGATGGAAGTGGTGGATGGCAGTCACTTGATCGACCTCTCAGGACTGTTACGACACTTGACCGCTTTGCTTATGTTAAACCTTCATCCAATGGCCACATGATGAGGATGCTGCAGCCCGAAGAGATTAAGGCTGCCATGGGGTTCCCCAAGAATTACAGGCTGGAGGCAGGTACACGGAGAGATAAAATAAAACTGATGGGTAATGCTGTCTGCCCACCAGTTATGAAACAGCTTGTTAAAAGTTTGACTGAAACAACTTCGGATGATGAAACATAATTATTATATAAACAATTCAAAGCGGTCTTTCATATTATCATCCGATATTTTGTGATTTGAAAAATATAACCACATGAAACGAATTAGCAAAAAACATCGTTCGGATAATCTCCCATTTAAACCCAGGGCGCGAATGCTCCTGCTTCTTGGTGATCAGCTTATTCGTGATCCAGGAATTGCTGTATTCGAACTGGTAAAAAATGCTTATGATGCTGATTCATCAGATGCTAGAGTAACGATGTCCCGGATAATGGACAAAAATCGGGGGAAAATAGTTATTGAAGATTCCGGAACTGGTATGGACTATGAAACGGTAACGAATGACTGGCTGGAACCAGGCACAGATTACAGGGCTTTGCAAAGGAAGGCAGGTGAACGGACTCAAAAATATGGTAGATTGCCTATGGGCGAGAAAGGTGTTGGACGTTTTGCTGCTCATAAACTGGGTAACCACATCAGGCTTATTACCCGCAAAAAAAATCTTCCAGAAATAGTCGTTGAATTCAACTGGAAGGACTTTAAAAAGCACAGGTATCTTTCCGAAGCGCCAGTAAAGATTCAGGAACAGTCACCACAGGTTTTTACAGGCCGGAGGACAGGAACGAGGATCGAAATAACCAGACTCAGGAATATATGGACCAGAGGAATGGTGCGGGAACTGTCCCGTGCTGTCACATCGATTTGCTCCCCTTTTGATAAAAGAGGTGAGTTCAAAGCTGAGCTTATACTCACTGAGAGCAGAGACTGGCTTAAAGGTCTTTTGACTGTGGACAGCGTACTGGAATATGCTCTTTTTCGAGCGGAATGCGATATCCTTGGGCGGAGCCTTACCTATAAATACGAATTTACACCGCTTGCAGCCATGGATAAAATTAAATCGCGGCAGGATAAAAAAACCATGGATCTTAAGCTTGATCCTGCCATGGATTTTGAATTGATGGAACGTGATATCGGTTCAGTTCATCTCGATCTGTACATTTTTGATCGTGCTCCAAGGATTCTTTCGCTTGGCGTTACTGATAAAAAGGGGTTGAAGCACTTCCTTGATGAAGCAGGAGGAATTCGAGTTTATCGGGATGGAATTCGTGTGTACGATTATGGCGAGCCTGGTAATGACTGGCTGGATCTTGGCGGACGTAGAGTAAATATTCCTACAAAACGAATCAGCAACAATCTGGTCATAGGTGCCGTCTCTCTGAAAATTGAGAACAGTCCAGGTCTGATAGAAAAAACAAATCGAGAAGGCTTTGTGAACAATGATGCTTTTCGCACATTCAGGAAAGCGGTTGGATTTGCTGTTACCCAGATTACACTGGAAAGAAACAAGGACAAGACGCGCATCCGAAATGAATACAGCAGCAAAAAGCTTAAGGAACCTGTCCTCGCAGATCTGACAGAACTACGCGAAATTGTTGGTAAAAAGAATCTTACTGAAGACCTGGGAGCATATCTTGACAGGATTGAGGCTGATTTTATTGTCATCCGTGACCGGTTTCTGACCAGTGCGAGTGCCGGTCTGAGTCTCTCGGTTGTCATACATGAGGTTGAAAAGGGAGTGGAGGTGCTTGTCAAGGCCGTCAAAGAGGAGAAGACCAGTCAGCGCATTAAAAGACTGGCAAAACACCTTGCAGATTTAGTGGAAGGCTTTGCATATTTGATACGAAAATCCGGGACAGGCTGGGAAAAAGCAGGTTCCATGATTTCCAGCGCCATGTTCAATACCGAACTGAGACTGGATGTTCATAAGATCAGGGCAGAGTTTGACAATCGACAAGGAAACTTTGAAGTGAAGTGCAGTCGCCGGCTGATAATTTCAACGCTTATGAACCTGATAGACAATTCCATCTGGTGGCTGGCTAACAAGTGGGGCAAGCTTGAAAACAGAAAACGCATATATATTGGTATATCAAAAGAATTTAAAGGCGGTCCAGCCATTGTTGTCGCAGACAATGGACCTGGTTTCATGGACCCTCCAGAGTATCTGATTGAGCCATTCCTCAGTCGAAAACCGGATGGAATGGGGCTGGGACTTCACTTGGCTGATCAGGTTATGAAGGCGCAAGGGGGAAAACTGGTGTTCCCGGAGCCCGGGGATATATCGCTTCCAAAGGGATTAAATGGCGCAACGGTTGCACTTGTTTTCGGAGGTGCGAATAAATGACAGGACTGACTGGATCGAGGGTTATAGTCGTTGATGACGATGAAAATGATGCTCTGCCTATTCTGAAAGCATTTGCAAAAAAAGGTATCCCTACAGCATTTTTTGACGGAAGCCTTAGTGGGCTTCCTCTTAAAAGAGACCGCTTATTGGGTGTACGACTGGCAATTCTCGATATGGATTTGATTGGGGGTGGAGTCTCAAATAAATCAAAAGCCGCCGCCCTTGTAAAGTGCCTGGAAAAAATTCTCAATCCCAACAATGGACCTTACGCGGTATTGGCCTGGACCAATAATCCTGATTTGCTTGAAGTTTTCGAAAATTATGTTTGTTTAGCAGCTAATTTTCCAAAACCTATTTTTTCGGTGATGCTCACAAAGGCAGAATGTCGAAATAAAAGAGAAAAACTCGGCAATCTGGAGGTGATTTCTAAAAAGCTCGATGATAAACTGATGCAGGTAAGCCCTCTAATGTTTTTGCAGGCATGGGAAGAGAAATGTTTTTCAGCAGCTACTCAAGTAACAAACACTCTTTCTGACCTTGCGTCCGGTGGTGCTGCTGAACTTGATGAATGGCGCAGCCTCTGGAAGACTCAATTACTGGAGCTGATGCATGCTATGTCTGAAGAAGCAGTTGGGAAAAACCTTAATAACGAATCAGTTTTTAACGGTCTTTTTACTTCACTAAATCCACTACACGCAGACCGGATGGAGAGTATTACTGCCGAATTGTCTGCGTCTCTTGCAAAAAATTCCACAGAAATTATTGCAGCGTCGACTGATTGTGGTATCGACAGGAAAGCTAGGATAAATTCAATGTTGCACCTGTCTTTTGAGAATTTGAAGCATTTTACCGCTGGTAACCTGTACAAATTCTCATCAGAAAGAAAGCCAAAATGGATGCCGAACATCCAGAAACTACTCGAAGATGTCATACAAGGCAAAAAGGGAACAAAACATACATTGACAAAAATTGACGAAGTATCAAAAGCTTCTGTTCCCGTTCTTGTTGAAGTAAGTGCAGCCTGTGATCATGCTCAGAAGAACATACGTGTAACCCGGTTTATCTTTGGCCTGATCATTCCAGCCGCTGAGAGAAAAAACCTGAATTACAGAGCTGGCTTTATATGGGAGTTTGGACCATTTTTTCTCGAACAACTGATAGCTGATGCAGGACAATATTACTTTTACTTCAGTGCCCGTGATATAGTAACGCTTGACCTTAAAAAAGCACTAAAGATGAAAGCCGTAGCCAGGATACGTAGACAAGCTTTGTCTGACTTGCAGTTTTGGCTGGCCCAGCATTCAGCGAGGCCAGGGATAATGTTGTTACGGACTCGCTGATAAGCCCAAAAGTCATCCTTATAATTAGGTTAACGGTTGATTTGAATTCACACCCTCCACCAATAGCAAATATAAAATTGCATCGCTATTCGATAGCTGGCAATCAAAACGTCAAAACATCTATCTCATCTCACAACTTAATGCCATGGATCTAAACTTTGAACCCAACATGCTTAATAATTCAAAACCCTTTTTCCCGCAGGAAGAATGACTATATCGGACTGAAAGAGAAATAAATCTGGAGAAACTTTATGAGTAACAACATACGCTGGGGACTGGATAACCCGCATCCTTTTTCGCAGATGAAGACGGAACTGATCTGGGAAGGGAAGTATGATGAGTACGGCAACCGGCGGGCGGTGGATATTGCGGGATGCGCAATGCCGCTTCAGAAGATAGAGACTGTGGATGAGCCTGCTGCCAGAGCACACGTTCAAGGGAATCTTTTTGATCCTGTTAAATCTCATAGCGATGATTTCAGAAACCGGTTGATATGGGGTGATAATAAGCTGGTGATGGCAAGTCTGTTAAAGGAGTTCAAGGGAAAGATTGATCTGATTTATATTGATCCGCCGTTTGATGTGGGAGCTGATTTTACGATGAATGTGCCGGTCGGTGACGGTAAGGAAACGATAGGTAAGGATCAGTCGGTGTTAGAAATGGTTGCTTATCGGGATATGTGGGGGAAGGGATCTGATTCCTATCTGAATATGGTATACGAACGTTTCGTTTTAATGAGAGAACTTCTTTGTGAAAGGGGATCGATTTATTTGCATTGTGATTGGCACATGGGACACAGCCTTAAATTAATAATGGATGAGGTGTTCGGAACTGAAAGATTTCATAACCAAATAATTTGGAAAAGGAGTACCCCAAGAGGAAACGCGGGGAAACGGTATCCTGAGTTAACGGATTATATTCTTTTTTATAGTAAGGCTGAGGATTATATTTGGAATGATCAATATGCCCCCTATCGGAAAGAATATATTGAAAGATATTACAATTACATTGACAAAAATAGTGGGCGGCACTTTCAACCAACAAGTATACTTGGCCATACCGGTACAAATCCTGTTTATGAATGGCGGGGAATTAGCAAGCCTTGGCGATATCCAAAACATCGGCTTGAAGAATTAAGCAAATCAGGACTTCTTTATTGGCCCGAGAAAGGAGAGGTGCCTAGATTAAAACGCTATCTCGATGAACAAAAAGGCATTCCTCTGCAATCGCTTTGGGAAGATATTCCTCCAGTAAATTCCCAAGCACTTGAAGATACATACTTTGCTACCCAAAAACCTGAAGCTCTCCTCGAACGTATCATCAAAGCCTCATCCAACGAAGGCGATCTCGTTTCCGATTTCTTTTGCGGTTCTGGCACAACCGGCGCCGTTGCTGAAAAATTGGGTCGCAGATGGATCATGGCCGACCTTGGCAGATTTGCGATTCATACCAGCCGCAAACGCCTCATCGAAGTTCAGAGAACCCTCCACAAGGAAGGCAAACTATACCGATCATTTGATGTGTATAACCTTGGCCGCTACGAACGTCAGTGGTGGCAGAAGGAGCGTCTTGAAGGTGCAGACGAAGAACATCGCAGGGTGGTCATGGATTTTTACAGGGCGGAGTCACTGCCGAATGCCGCGGGACTTTTACATGGTCGCAAAGGACCGGCGTTTGTACATGTGGACGGGATTGACAGCATCTTTACCCGCGATGAATTACGTTTCGTGGCAAAAGCTGCAAGTGAGGCAGGCGCAAAAGAAGTCCACTGTCTTGCATGGGAATTTGAGATGGATTTGCGTCTTATCTGCCATGAACTGGAGGCGGCTCATGGCATAAAAATAAAGCTCATTCCAATTCCTCGTGAGATCATGGAAAAAAATAGAAGCAATCCACCTCCGTTTCTTGAAATGGCCGTACTTGAAGCAGAACCGGTTTACAGGAAAAAACAGGGCAAGCGTGTTGTTGATGTCAAGCTTACAAAATTTCTTCCAAGTCTCGCGGAAGTTCCATCCAAAGAGCTTAATGCACTGAAAGACAGGGCCATGAAAAGCGGATTTGACTTCATAGATTTCTGGGCAGTTGATTTTGACTGGCACAAGGGGAAGCCTTTTGAGCATAACTGGCAGGATTTTCGTACCCGCAAGGATCGGACGCTTAAAACTGTCAGTGATTTTGGATATGACAGATATCCGAAAAAAGGTAAATATACTGCCTGTATCAAGGTGATAGATATTTTCGGGTGTGATACAAGCATAACCGTGGAGGTGAAAATATGAGCACTCCAGTAATCAACCTTGCCGCCCTTGAGCCTCTTTACGCTCCTCATGAAGAACCGAATTTTCACCGGGTTCGCTCTGAAAAAGGCAAACCCGCAAAAGTTGTCACAGGACGCAGACCTTCCGTCATCACCATTGCGCAAAACCTTCGAACTTTTTTAAAAGCCTGGCGGGAAAGCGATTATGCTGGCGCTTCCGATACAACGCGGGAGTTGCTTTACCACTGGTTTGAACAGGATCATATCGTTGAAGCTCTAAACGGTGAACGTCTCCTGTTTTGCTATTATTTTTGCCAGAGGGAATCGATTGAAACGCTGATTTATCTTTTTGAGGTCAGGGGAACGACAAATCTGTCTGCCATCATTGCTGAATTTGGCGGAGAGGACCGGGAAACCGCAGCGCTCGGCGTAAATCCGGATGATGACCAATGGGCAAAATATGCATTCAAAGTGGCAACAGGCGCCGGCAAAACAAAGATCATGAGTCTTGCCGTTGTATGGAGTTATTTTCATGCCTTGCGGGAGAGCGATTCTCCCATGGCAAAGCATTTTGTTGTAATTGCGCCGAATCTGACGGTTTTTGAACGATTAAAAGAAGATTTCAGACCTGAAGGCGGCGGACCCGACATCTTTTTAAAAGATCCCTTAATCCCTGTGGCATGGCGCGGAGACTGGAACCTTTCCGTAGTATTACAGGATGAGGCAAGCGGTGCCTCCACGGGCGGTACCTTTTACCTTACAAATATTCATCGTCTGTATGATATTGGAAAACGAAGGAAAAAAAAGGAAGAAGAAACATACGAGTGGATGGGGCCGGCTGTTTCCAGACAAAAAGCCCTTGATACGGGCAGGGAACTTCGAAAGCGGATTACCGGCCATGACCGTATAATGATTTTAAACGACGAGGCGCATCATCTTTGGGACCCGGGGTCGGCATGGAATGAAGCCATCGGCTTTTTGCACAATGAGATCAATGCAAAAACAGGAGGAGGGCTTGTTGCTCAGCTCGATTTTTCAGCAACACCAAAAGATAATCATGGCCGTATTTTTCAGCATGTGGTTTGCGACACGCCTCTTGGGGAAGCTGTGGACGCGGGAATTGTAAAAATACCCATTATCGGGCGCGGCGAAGGGCTGTCCGAACGTACGAGCAATGATGCATCTGAGCGTTTTGAGCAACATTTGATGATGGGGTACCAGAGGTGGGTTAAATCAAAAGAGGAGTGGGAAAAGAGCGGCAAAAAGCCGCTGCTTTTTGTTATGGCGGATGACACTGCGGCTGCGGATCAGATTGCAAAGCGTTTAAATACAGATCCTTTATTTGATCAATTAAATGGAAAGACTGTCAATCTGCATACAAACCTGAAAGGTAAAATAAAGTGGATCGGCGGCAAAAAAAGAGGCTATCCGGCATTTGTTGAAGACGTAAAGGATATTAGCGAAGATGATCTAAGAGCGTTGAGGGAGTTGTCCCGCGATCTTGATTCAGGCAAAAGCCCATACCAATGTATTGTTTCCGTCCTTATGCTCAGGGAAGGCTGGGATGTCCGCAATGTTACAACCATTGTTCCGCTTCGCCCCTATACTGCAAAGGCGAATATCCTGCCGGAACAGACCCTGGGACGTGGTTTAAGGCGCATAACCCCTCCCGGCGGCGCTGCCGAGATTGTTACTGTTGTTGAGCATAATGCATTTGTAAGCCTTTATCAGCATGAACTCAGCCAGGAAGGCGTTCCGATTGAGGTGGTTGATGTTGACAAGGTTCCAAAGAGTACGGTTACAATATTTCCCGACAGGGAGAACAAGGATTTAAGCAGACTTGATATTGTTCTGCCTGATGTTTCTCCTGGTTTCACGAGAACTCCGGTTCTGGAAAACCTGACTGTCGAAGATGTTCAAAAGGCTTTTTCCGGATATGATCCCTTGCCCCTCGGCAGCAAGGGAAAAGACGAGATAAAGTATGAAGGGCGTCATCTTTTGACCAATGAAGTGGTGGAGAAGATGAAAATAAGCCTTCCTCTTCTTGAAAGCGGAATCGGCGCTGTTTCATATTATCGAGAAGAACTTGAACGGATTGCCGGACTCCGCGGTACTCATAAAACTCTGGCTCCTCTTTTAGAAATTTTTATCACAGAGGTTTTGTTTGAAGAAAAGGCAACGCTTTTTGACCAGCGGCTGGTAAGCCGACTTGCCGACAGCGATGTAAGGGAACATATCCGGGCTGTATTCGTACCGCTTATTCTTTCCCGCACAACTATTAAAGAAAATAGAAAACCGCGGGGCAAGGGATTCCCGGTTTCTAATTGGAAACCTTTTCAGGCAACGCATTCGGAACACCACCCTGCAATTTCTGCTGCGCATACGCTTTTTAACCTTGTTCCGTGTAATCGTGCGCTGGAAGTGCTTATGTGCAGGTTCCTCGACCATGCACCGGATGTTAAAGCGTTTTGTAAAAATGCCAGCCCCCAGGCGCTTCGCATTGATTATCTTTCGGAAAAAGGAAGGCTCTCTTTTTATACGCCGGATTTTATTGGTCGGATAAGTGCAAAAGAGCATATCCTGATCGAGACCAAGGGGCGCGAAGATCGTGACGTTCCCCTTAAGGCAAGGGCTGCTGTCGCATGGTGTGAAGCAGCATCACAGGAAAAAGAAAAGTGGATTTACCTGTATGTTACACAAGAAGTTTTTGAAGAACTGAGCGATAATAAACTGAAGACCCTTTTAAGGATGTGTAAACCGTCATTAAAAAGCCTGATCACCGAGGTTATAGATCCCCAGTTGAGCCTTCCATTTGGAGAACCGGAACCAAAGGAGGATACCGGTGTATCTGCATTTCTTTCCGATATAAAATTTAAACAACTTCCTTCCAGATATCAAAAAGCAATAGCCCAGGCTGTAACTTTATTTCATTTTTTAAAAAAGAAAGAGGACGTGTCTTTTGCGCCTGTTTTTACGCCGCTGCTTGGCCCTATGGATGAAGCGGCCAGGGGTTTTATTCTGAGAAATATGCAGGATGACGTCCCTGCTGAGCGTGATAAACAGTATAAATTTTTTCATCCGGATCTGAGTAATTTGCCGGCAGGTGAAGCAAGTTTTCACCAGAGACAGGCAAAAAATCTTGAGAGAACCCTGGTTGATAAAAACGGCTTAATGCCTATAGGCCTTTTGCGCTGGATACTGGATTATGCGAAAAGTACGCGCCGGAAAGTCAGCGGTGTTTTTGAAGTTGCTCGCATTAAATTTGCCGATATATCACAAACCGATCTGTTTTCGGCAATAGATTCGATATATACTTTTCGAAATGAATATATTGCCCACCAGGACAGGGAATTAAGCGATACTGAACTTGCAGAACTGTCTCTTAAAGAATGGGCAAACGGATTATATAACATATGGAATTTGCGTTGAAAGTGAAATGGGGCCTATTATTGACCCCTGTCAGAAAAAATATTCGGTGAAAAAGGCTTGACAGGCTTGCCATGCTGCTTGTGGATGTTGATTATGACGGTAAAATTTTTGATATGGACAGGACTGTATTTGCCAAAGATGTTGGCGATGACGGCGTTATTAAAATGACCGGTTTAACGGAAAGTATTGCCGTTATTGCCATTGATAAACACGGCAATGAGAGCAAGCTGTTTATCATCAAAAAATAAAAATTTGGTCACCTAATGACTATGAAAATTAAAAAAATAGACGGAAGTAAAACATGAGGTTGATATTATAAACTACATAGTCCAATATTCTGTCATTCCTGCGAAAGCAGGAATCCATAACCTCTTGATTTGCCTGGATTTCCACGTTCTCGGAAATAACGGTTTAACCAATACGATATTTCTTTAAAATTCATGTTGTTAGTAAGAACTATGGACTCTCAAGTTCTAAACAAGGAGGCTAATAAAGATGCCATCAGTCAAAGACATCGAAGGGCCTTATAGGTTTTTCTTTTACAGCTTCGATTGCTATGAACCGAAGCATGTACATGTTCAAAGGGAAAGAAAGGTTTGTAAGTTTTGGTTTGACCCTCTTACATTGGCCAAAAACAACGGATTTTCATCAAAGGAACTTAATATAATTAGAAAGGCAATTGTTGTTAACCGAATAAAAATCTTGGAGGCATGGGATGAGCACTGTAGTTAATATAGCAGAACCAAGGATTATAAATTTTCGCGTAACAGACGAAGAAATTATAGCCTGCCTTGCCGATGGCCGCACTATCAGTGTACCACTTGCATGGTCATGGCGATTATCTGAAGCAACTCCTGAACAACGTTCAAAGTTTAAGTTCATTGGAGATGGACAAGGAGTACATTGGCCGGATATTGACGAAGATATCAGCATAGAAGGCATGTTATACGGTATCCCTGCACGACGCCCGAAGCAATTCATTCAGTTATAAACATCATCATAACAGATGTTTTTCGGGATAGAAGGCAAGGTGATTGACAGCTTTTACAAAATATATACTTTTTCTTATGCAAATACCGTTTCTAAAGCCATAAACTTGCTTTCCGCCGAAATTATTCAGATTTTTGAGGATTTGCTGGAAGATAAAGAGAATCTTGGCAGTCCGTCCCGAAAGTGGTTGCAGTATCTGGAGGAAATCATTGAATGCAGATAAAAAAGAATGAGATCGGAATAATAGATTAAGCTCTAATTTTTTTAAAGTAATTCTCCAACCGGTCCATTCCCTGGGCGATGTTTTCCATAGAGGTTGCATATGAAAATCGAAGATATCCTTCGCCGTTTTTTCCGAAATCGATGCCGGGAGCCACACCCACATGCGCTTTTTCAAGAATATCAAAGGCGAGTTTATACGAGTCACCGGAAATGTGTTTTGCATTGGCAAACACATAAAAAGCCCCCGTGGGCTCCACGGTAATCCCGAGACCCATATCTTTAAGGCGGCGAATCATGAATTGTCTTCGTTCATTATAAATCCGCTTCATGCGCAAAATATCTTCCCCGGCCTGCTTTAAAGCGGCGATCCCGGCGACCTGGACCATGGCATTGGCAGAAATAAAAAAATTTTGCTGAAGCTTTTGTATGGGGCGAATGAAATGTTTGGGGGCAATCATGTAACCGAGTCGCAACCCCGTCATGGCATAGAGTTTTGAAAACCCGTTGAGGACAAACGCCTTTTCCGTAAATTCCAGAATAGAGTGTTCTTTTCCCTCGTAAACCAGGCCATGATAGATTTCATCCGAGATGATATACGGTGAGTCCGGTTGTAAGGACAGGGCGGCAATTGCCTCCATTCGGTCTTTTGAAAGCAGATTTCCGGTTGGATTGGACGGAGAGTTAATAAATATTCCTTTTGTTTTCCGGGTGATCTTTTTTTCAATGGCTTCGGGTCGGTATTGAAAGCCGTCTTCCTCATAAACAGGGATGAATACGGGCTCCCCTTGCACGAATTTTATAAAATTAGGATAGCAGGCATAATGGGGGTCTGATACAATGACTTGGTCTCCTTTTTCCAGAAGGGTGGAAAACATGACAAACATGGCCGGAGAAGTGCCCGATGAGATTACGATCTGATCGGAATCCACCGACACGCCGTATGTCTTTAAATAATGCTCACTGATGGCCTGTCTGAGTTCTATCATACCCAAACTGTGTGTATAATGGGTATGGCCGTTGTCCAGTGCCTTGCAGGCAGCATCCTTAATGCATTGGGGAGTGTCAAAATCAGGCTCACCCACTTCCAGGTGAATCACATGAATCCCCTGACGTTCCATTTCGTGGGCCTTCTCCAGAACGTCCATTACGATGAAAGGGGTCATTTCTTTGGTTCGATGGGATATCATTTCTGTTCCTTAAACAACCTTGTTTAAAGGGTATTCTATAATGCCCTCAGCACCGTGTTTCAAAAGCTTTGGGATAAGATCTCTGACAACACGGGTCTCCACCACCGTTTCCACGGAAAACCAGTTCGAGTTGTAAAGCGGTGCAACTGTTGGTGCGTTGAGGCTGGGGAGCAAGGAGACAACCTTTTCAAGGCGAGTATCCGAAACATTCATTTTAAGGCCCACAAGCTTTTCAGCCACAAGCGCACCTTTGAGTAACAGAGCAATCTGTTCAAGTTTTTCTTTTTTTTGGGGGTCCTTCCATGAATTGTGGTTGGCGATGAGCTGAGTATAGGTCTGCATAAATTCATGGATAATTTTCAGCCCATGGGCCTTAATGGTGCTTTCGGTCTCAGTGACTTCCACGATGGCATCGGCAAGACCGGAAATCACTTTTGCTTCCGTGGCCCCCCAGGAAAATTCAACGATGACATTAATGTTACGCTCGGAAAAATAGTTTTTGGTATATTCAACCAGTTCGGTGGATATTTTTTTCCCCTCAAGATCCTCGAGTTTTTTAATGGGAGAATCCGGGGCAACCGCCAGCACCCATCGTGCAGGCCTGGCACTTGTTTTGGAATAGACAAGATCGGTGATCACGTGGACATCGGATTTGTTTTCAGCGATCCAGTCCTTGCCGGTAAGTCCGGCATCCAGGGTGCCGTTTTCAACATGACGGGACATTTCCTGAGCCCTGCACAGAGTGCACGCGATGGTATCATCATTTATTTCGGGGAAATAGCTTCTACCGTTGACATTAATTTTCCATCCGGAACGCTTGAAGAGATCTATGGTTGCGTTTTGCAGACTTCCCTTGGGAATCCCCAGTTTTAAAGGCGTTGTCATTTTTTATATACCTCCTCGGGATTAAATACCGGTTCTCCCATAATCCGGATTGCTCCATCTTCGACCTTTTTAAAAAAACAGCTTCTATAGCCCATGTGACAGGCCGCGCCCCCGACCTGTTCAACTTTCAGCAATACGGTGTCATCATCACAATCGATCATGATTTCTTTTACAAGCTGCATATTTCCGGACGTTTTTCCTTTTATCCAGAGGGTTTGTCTGGTGCGGCTGTAATAAGTGGCATTTCCGGTGGCAAGGGTTGCATCCCATGCGTCTTGATCCATAAACGCAAGCATTAAAACCTCACCGGTTTTATAATCCTGAACAATGGCCGGTATCAATCCGCCCATTTTTTTAAAATCGAGTGTAATCATTAAAATATATGCCTTTTGAAAAGTTTATTATAGAAAACTTTTTTGATAACCAGAACTAAAAATAAAGTCAAATTCTTTTTTTAAGTCCAGGGCTACGGAAAATATTAAATCCTCCGAGATTACGTCGGATTTTGACGCTTCACCTTACATTGACTTTCACAGCAGTGATTGGTATGGTACCCGGCTATGGAATCAGGAAATGTAGTTGAATATATTGACAGCAAGAAAATTATTTGTGCGGTCGTCCTTGAAGTAAAGAATCAGAGGCTGAGACTTCTGACCGAAACCAACCGGGAAATCAACCTTTCGGCAAGTCGTCTGTCACATAAGAGCGAAATGCGTTTGGATTCCGCCATGGGAAGAAGTGCGATGGTCCATACGTTAAAGGAAATAGCAAGCCGGCGTAACGCCTTGATAAGCCACATAAATATCAAAGAATTATGGGAAGTTCTAAACACGGAACAAGAATGGATCGACCTTGACACAATGACCGGATTCTGTTTCCCGGAAAATCCGAGTTGCGATCACGAGTCTGCTGTTGTCAGGGCATTTTTTACAAACCGGCTTTATTTTAAATTTAACCATGATTGCTTTTTTCCCCATACCCAAGATCAGGTCGAACAAAAGATTCTTCAGGAAAGAGAAACCGCACGCAGAAATCGCATCGTCAAAGAGGGCGGAGAATGGCTTAAAAACGTCCTGAATGATACTCACCCCTCCCCCCCCAAAAACCAAACCCAAATTATAAACATTCTGAAATCATTTTATCTTTTCCAAAAGGAAAGCAAACATTATAACCTTGCCAAATCAATGTTTGTTAAGGCCGGCATCAATGCTGATGAAGGTATATTTCAGGTTTTGGTTAAGCTGGGTGTTTTTGATAAAAACGAAAATACGGAACTTTACAGATATAATATATCAACTTTTTTCCCCGACAATATCATGGAAAGAGCAACGGAGCTGGCCGGTTTACAGCAAAAATTTTCGGATAACGGCATGCGAAAAGACCTGACCATGCTTTCATTGATGACCATCGACGGCCAGGCAACGTTAGATTTCGACGATGCCATCAGTATAGAAGATCATGGGGATCATTATACTCTGGGAGTCCATATTATTGATGTCGGACATTTTATTGAAAAAGGAGATATTATTGATCAAGAGGCTCTGGCCCGCGGAAGCTCAATTTATATGCCCGATCAGAAAATACCAATGCTCCCTGCCTGTCTTGCAGAAAATCTTTGCAGCCTGAAAGCCGGGGAATTACGCCCCGCCGTCAGCATTATGGTGAATTTAAGCAGATCTTGCGAAATCATCAACTATGAAATAATCCCGAGCCTGATCCGGGTAGAGCATCAGCTCACTTATTACGATGTCAATATAATCGCTCGAGACAGTAAGGAGATTAGTATACTCCTTGATATCGCAGAAAAATTCCGTGAGAACAGGATGGCTGCAGGAGCCGTTCAGATCACTTTGCCGGAGATTAACATATGGGTCGATGAGAATAATGAAGTTACCGTAAACCGGATAAACAGGGAAAGTCCCGGAAGGATGCTGGTTTCGGAAATAATGATCATGGCAAACTGGCTCATGGCCAAATTTCTGTCGGAGCATAACGCTCCGGCAATATACAGATCCCAAACACCCCCTCGTGAGCGACTCTACAAAGGAACTGATGGTTCTTTGTTCCAAAACTGTATGCAGCGAAGGCTGTTAAGCCGTTTTGTGCTGAACCCGAAGCCCGAACATCATTCAGGATTGGGTCTGAATGCCTATGTCACTGCCACGTCACCCATCCGGAAATACTTTGATCTGGCCACTCAGCGGCAGATACGGGCGGTCCTCGGCTTGGAAAAACCTTATACCATCAAAGAAATAGATAATATAATACAGATGCTCGAACATCCGATGAGCTGTGTATCAAAACTTCAATTGAACCGCCAGAGGTACTGGTTGTTGAAATATCTTGAAAAAAGAATCGGGCAAAAAGAAGAGGCGGTTGTGCTTTATAAAAGAAGAAACAACTACCAGATACTCCTATCCGAATACATGATAGAATGCGATCTGCCCTTATCCAGCGGCATAAATTTGAAGCCCGAGGACCTGATTCAGATAACCATACAGCATGCCGATGCAAGAAAAAACCTACTGTCTGTGTTTATGGGCTGAGAGATCAATCAGAAATGAATGGCCACAAAGACTCTAAGACACAAAGAATTAAGTTAATTTAGAAACTTCTCAATAGGTTGTGGTGTCTTAAATCACAAATCACAAGCACCAAATTACAAATAAATCTCAAATTCAAAAATACAAATTCAAAACCCGTTCAACGCGCAGCGCAGGCGCTTGCGCCGCGTGAGCGATTGTTTTTTTTGTTTGGGATTTTGAATTTCGGTCATTGTTATTTGTTTGTTTATTGGGATTTGTTATTTGGAATTTCAATAAGTCAATAAATTTTCAATAAAGCAAATTCCCTCTGGAGATAACCAAAGCCTGGTCCTTGGGGCCAGGATTCTTTACTAATTTTTCTTAGTGCTTTTGTGACTTGGTGGCGAAAATAAAAAGGCCTGTCGAAAAATTTCATGAAATATTCGGCTTAAGGAATTAAAAAGCCATGCGTGTATTATTCTGGTACTGTGATGCTTTTGATTGGGTGCCTGCTATAAAAACCCTGGATGATGTTCCGGAAGCCGAACCGGCTGAAAACCAAAATGCCGTGGCGGCCTTTGTTCATATCGAGCCCGGTGACGTTGAAGATGGAAGTTCGGCAGAGACAAAACTGATTAAAAACGCCAAGTGGCTGGCCAGAAAATGGAATATTATTCGGATTGTTCTCCATTCTTTTACCCACCTGGGAAAAGACAAGGCAGACCCTGACAAAGCGCAGGACCTGTTGGACCGGGCGCAAATGCGTCTGGAGAATGCAGGGTACTCGGTGGTTCAGACTCCGTACGGATACTTTTTGGATCTATCCATAAAAGCTCCGGGTCACCCTTTGGCAAGAGTATACAAGGAATTTTGACGGCTTCGTAAAAAGTCCAATTTCTGCGTTGCGCTTCATTTCGTGTTCACTGCGGCGTACATAAGTACGCCTCATTCCACGAAATTCGCGACGCCTTGAACTTGAACTTTTTACTTTGCCGTCTCAATTTTGACTTTTTACGAGTTCATCAATTTTAGGGCTTGCAAAAAATACCTTTCCATTTTGAGGAAGGGTAAGGCCGAACAGCAGTCCCAGTTAGCCTGAGTTACAACTGCCTCACGTGACAGAAACAACCTGTCCCTGTGTTATTTTTTGAAGATCATCCGGCGAAAGTTTGAACATGGTATTGGAGGTTCCGGCAGCGGCCCAGATCTCCGTGTATTTGAGCAGGTCTTCATCGATAAATATTTCCAGGGGATTGGAATGACCCAGAGGGGGAACACCACCAATGGCAAAACCGGTTTTTGCACGAACAAAATCAGGATCCGCCATCTTTACGGGTTCTGAAAGGATGTCTCGGATTTTTTTTGTATTGACCCGATTTGCGCCGCTGGCAACAATTAGAATCGGTTTTTTAGTCTTTTTGGTCATAAAAACAAGAGATTTTACAATCTGTTCTACCCGACATCCCACGGAGTTGGCCGCGTCTTGAGCACTGCGGGTGGTTTCCTTCATATTCATCACCTGACATGCAAGCCCGTGAGCCTTGAGTGCCTTTTCAACTTTCCGGACGCTTGTACTTGAATCATTCGGCATGGTTACTTCTCCACGACTTCAAAACCCATTCTTGTCGGGATTTTTCTTAAGTAAGGCAGATGTTAGGTTCCAAAATAATAACATCCCATTAAAGAGCCTACTGGTGATAAAATGTAAAAGGTCTGGCTGTTTGAGCATTTTATTATCAGTTGGCGGGTCAACATCATGCAATATCATAATTTAAACCGCCAGAACTTACCCAAACGATTTACCGGTATTCTCACCTCCGGTGAAAAATGGAAGTTTTGGATTAGCCAAATCAACCCTTCTCCCCTTTTCCACCGGAAGTAAGCGGATAGTAAGAGAGGCGATTAACTAGTGTCCACCCATAAATGGTCTTTTTGCCCAATCTCTGCGTTATGTTCAAAAAATAATCCTCGGAATATTAAACATATGCCTGTGGTTATTTTTTTTCACATGCCTTGATCTTGAACAAAAATCCTCATTTATGGATGGACACTAACTAAAATTGCTGAACAAAGATAACCCACATCGGGCTAATGATAATCATGTGTGCCCAAAACCACCTCGATACCGGTCTTGTTCTCCAGCATTTTAGCTATTTCCTCGGGATCGTTATAAGGGCAACCGGGTTTTGCATTTGCAAAACAAGAACTTAAGTATATCTTATCCGGTTTGATTTCCGACATTTTTATGGCCATCCCGGTGTTTGGGATCAAGGAACGGCCCGGGCATTCGCATTTAACAAAGCCGACGACCTGGCAAGGCTCATCAAATTTACCTTCTCCGAGCGCTGCAGCTTTAAGACAACGCCATTCTCCGGCACAACCGTAACCACTGTCCATGTAGGCGCCACATCCTACGATAGCAACTTTTTTCATATTGTCCTCCTTTTTAATTCCTTATGATATGTTCTTGCCACGGCCCGTACCGCCGCCACGGCCCGTACCGCCGCCACGGCTCATACCACCGCCGCCCATACCTCTTCCACCACGGCCCCTACCGCCGCCGCCCATACCTCTTCCGCCGCCCGTTCCCATGATGTGATTGCCACCGGTTAAGCCGTTGTGATCCGGCACATTCGGTGTTTGCGCGGGCGTCAGATTTCCATTTTTGAAGTTATCCAGAACTTCCTTAACGGTTCCCGTGTTTCCGAGAAACATTTGGATTCCGGCAGCATAAAGGGTACTCACAGCATTGGGCCCGCAATTACCGGTTATTACAGCTTTGGCCCCTTTGGACGCAACAAATTGAGCCGACTGAATTCCGGCCCCACCCCCTAATGAGCCGCTTTCATTATCAAAAACCTCAAAACTCATATCATCTGTATCGACGATTAAAAAATAAGCACATCGACCAAACCGTGGGTCGACCTGTGAATTAAGATCCTTACCGGACGAACTAATAGCGATTTTCATAATTTCGTTTCCTTTCCTATATACATGTATTGGGTGTTATATAATTAAATGTCTCAGAAATTCTATAACTTGACGAGAATACATGTTTTAATACAATATGTTTATGCCACCTCACCTTTCTTGTCTTGGCAGGTGGGGTGAAGCGAACTCACTTGATTTATACGGGTCGTTTTCCGCAGCAACTCCCCGGTCCGGCGCAGTCGGCCTGGCCGGGAGATAATCCACAGCATGCGGTATCACCGGGTCCGGGCATCCGGTTTTTATTGGGACCGGACAGGGAGGAGTGAGCGGAAACAAGTTTTTTCAGGTTATGGCCGCCGCAGGTTTTGCATTCGGGCCTCTCATCCGAACCTGCGATGAGAAGTTCACTGGTTTCTCCACAGTCCATACACAAAAAATCAAAAAGAGGCATGACGATTCTCCTTTGTTCCATTGCCGGTTAATATTTTCATATTTCAATAGCGCAGCAACGTGTTATAAGTTATGACCCGCGTGGATAATTTTCGATATTTTTCGCATAACTTTCAAAGTCGTTTTCCAAAATAAAATTTGAAATCATTTCACTCACCTTGTCAGCAGTATCTATACGATAAACACCTTTTTCATCACGGCCTTCAACCTTCTTGGCATTCTCCACAATTGCTTGAAGAGAAGCCGCGGTTATTTCCACATTGACATTAACCGTAAGGGTTTCTTTTGATTCACTCATTTGGTTCAACTACTCCTTTTAACAATAAAACTTCCCGGTTCGCAACCCATATGACCGGATATCACCGGACATTTTGCCTTTAACAGAAAAAAAATGTTTTTTTCACAACTGCTCAAGGATTCGTAATTACCCTGTCCCTTGGCAATAATCAGATCGGCGTGCGCAAAACATTCCCTGAATTCTTTTGAGCATTTTTCTAAAACCGTTCCGGGTATATTCGAACCATTATCGATGACATTGACAAGTTCGGTCATGCCGGTTTCCCTTGCATCTGCCATTATCGCATCATTTATGATCGGACCGCCCCTTACGACAAAGGTTACCTTGTCCACAGGCAATTGTTCTATCAGCAAACGATCAAAAACAATCTCTCCGCAATTGTCCCCCAAATAAAGGATATTTTTCGCTGAATCTATTGAATCACACAATCTCTCTATATTTCCGAACAATTGAACTGACATTGCCTCTTCAATAGTATCAAAGATAATAGACCGGTCTATTTCTGCATTTACACCGAAATCGATAATATTTCCGGCGATGGCCATTCGAATGGCTGTATCCATGGGATTGGGAGAACTTTGGATCCGTTGTTTCAGGTCTGGATAAAGTTCGAGAGCAAAACTGTTGAACTTGTCTTTTATTTTTTTATAGGGATCATCGATTCCGGAAAGTTCTCTGATTAATTTGTGGATATACTGACCCATCACCGGAGGTGATTGATCCAGGTTCATTTTGCTTGCTGCAGAAAGAACACCGCGAAGCACCTGCTCATGAATATTTTCATCAGAGGTCGTTAACCTTGCTGCGTCAAGGGCCTGACGGATAAAGCAGGGTATACAGTCATACGTTGTTTTCATAGAATTACTATCGTCTCAGTGCCTGGATTGTCGTTTCCTTGACTTTTTACGAGACCATCAGTTATGAGTATAATCTCAAAAAAAATAAATTAAGTCCTATTATCCGGATGGTCAAGCTGTTTTTTTATAAAATATGATTTTTATTTTTTCCGGGGCCGTCACGATATATAATGGTCGTATGACCAAGTAAAGAATCCTGGCCCAAAGGACCAGGCTTTGGTTTGCCCCTGAAAGGGGCTGCTTTACTTAAAGTCGTACAAGTTAAAAGTGTCTAAAGTGATCTAAAGTGCCTAAAGTTATGGTGTCGCTTCGCTCCGCTGTTTTTATATAATTGACAGAATTCCTTAACTTTAGCTCACTTTAAACTTTAGTTCACTTCAAACTCTTGCAGCAATTCTTCAGGCAGAGCCGGAGAACTCTGACCTGGCCCAAAGGACCAGGTTTTTCAAGGCAAAATAAATACTTGACACAGGGTATTGTGCTAATTATATTTTAATCAAATGCTCATTTCATAAAGGTAATTCTATTATGCCCAGAATTAAAAAGCCGAGATTTGTATCAAGATATCCGACGATCACCGCTTTTGTGCCGCGGGGAATGTTTCAAACCGGCGAAGTTATTCTACCCTTGGAAGGACTTGAGGCGATAAGATTAAGCGATTTCGAACATCTCGACCAGGAGACCGCTGCAAAAAGAATGGAGGTATCTCGCCAGACATATGGTAGAATTTTATCCGAAGCCCGTGGAATTATTTCAGAAGCACTGGTAACGGGAAAGGCTCTCATAATTGAGGGGGGCGCCTATGAAATGCGCGGAAAACACAGAAAACGCCGCAGAAGAGGCGGCAGGGAATAGTTTGTATTAAAGGAATAAAAAGGAGGAGGTGAGTTTTATGCCAAAAAGAGATGGAACCGGTCCAATGGGTAACGGACGAATGACCGGAAGAGGTCGAGGGGCCTGCAACCCTGACCGAGGGACTTTTCGAGATAATGAGCCGGGTGGCCGGAACGCAGGCAGAGGATCGGAGCAGGAAAACGGCTTGGGTCGGAATTC
>Ga0315537_1000810_pt1 | contig 24730 bp, 14 predicted proteins | sample SalMarSW160270MG_FD_203091 | JGI IMG/M metagenome (GOLD analysis project Ga0315537, IMG submission 203091) | Salt marsh sediment microbial communities from the Plum Island Ecosystem LTER, Massachusetts, United States - Salt Marsh Sediment SW1602-70 ...
GTCGAGTTCTTCGACAAGCATCTGAAGCCCTGAGACGGCAACAAAGGCAAAGAATAAACCGATGCCCAGTCCGCAGTCTGTGAAGAGGTCGCGAGTCTCCAGCTCGCGGCCTTTTGATCTCTTGCGCAGGACAGGCCAAATCGCGCGTCCTGCTTGCGTAACAGACTCGTTTACTGTTATATTGTAATTGTTCTATGGGACAGATGAATCCTCTTCTATCCGGAATTCGACGAGCTTTGAAGAAGTCTCATTGCGATGAGGAGATGACGGGATGTTGAAGAGAATCTCTCCGCGAATATCATTGGGCGTCTTTGCACTCGGCCTCATCGTTCTGCTGTGGCCGACAGCGGCGCTGGGTGATGGATGTTTCTCGATTGTGATCGGCAAGGATGCTTCGGTTGACGGCTATGTGATCATGGCACACAACGAGGATGATACCCCTCCGCAGATCGTGAATCATCACAAGGTCCGTCGCATGCAACATCCGCCGCACGAGGCGGTCGAGCTTCTGGCTGGAGGCGAGGTGGATCAGGTGGAAGTGACTTGGGCTTACATCTGGTCGGAAATGCCGGGCATGCTGTTCTCCGATAGTTACATCAATGAATGGGGAGTCTGCATTGCCTCGGATGCATGTCCGTCTCGCGAAGATCAGCCCGAATTGGATGATGGTGGGATCAGCTACATGCTCCGCAGACTTGTGGCCGAGCGTGCCAAAACAGCGCGGGAAGGCGTGGTGCTGGCCGCTGAACTGGTCGAGCGTTTTGGTTACGATGCCTTTGGTCGGACCTACATTATCTGCGATCCAGACGAAGGATGGTTTTTCTGCGCTGTCGGCGGCAAACACTGGCTGTCTCGACGGGTTCCGGACAATGAGGTGGCGGTAGTCGCCAATACCTTCACCGTCCACGAAGTTGACCTGTCCGACCGGAGTAACTTCCTTGCCTCGGTCGATATTGTCGATTACGCAATTTCGCGGGGCTGGTACGAACCGGGAGAAGGCAGTCCGTTCGATTTCGCTGCGGTTTACGCGGATCCCGAGGTTGCTTCGGATTCGTCAAATTACTGCCGCCAGTGGAGCGGCCTGCGTCATATCGCCGCGGATTCCATTCCCCTCAGTGAACACCTTCCGTTTTCCGTTATGCCGACGAGCAAGCTCGACGCGGCTGCCGTCATGAAGATTCTTCGCGACCATTATGAAGGAACGGAACTCTATCGAACTTCGCCGGAAACTGGGAGTCCGGACAATACGACTCTGAACACGATCTGCAACTGGACGACTCAAACCAGTTTCGTTGCCCAGCTACGCGGAGGCATGCCCTCGGACATCGGGATCGTCTATTGGGTGTGCTTGTCGCCTCCATGCGCGTCCTTTTACATTCCTTTTCATTTCGGTATCACCGATTTCCCAGCGGGATTTGCGTTGAGCGGGGGACAGCCCTCGGACGATTTCTACCCAGAGAAGGTGGAAGCGCCTTTTCGGGCGGATCCTTCTGAGGCGTTCTGGACATTCTCGAACTTCTATCACAAAATCGCGACCGCTTACGGCAAGAAGATCGCTTCGGTGAGAGCCGAAAGGGAGAGTATCGAGCAAAACGCATTCGCATCGCAGAAATCCCTTGAGAATGAGGCTCTCGAGCTGTATTCTGTGGACAAAGAGGCTGCTTTGAATAAGCTGACCGACAATTCCCGTGAGATTTACTTGTCTGCCATGGAAGCGATGGCGAAGGTGATGGCGGAGAAGTAAGGTTACTTCGGGCAATGTCCGAGGATATGGATAGAACCCAGCACAAAGGGAGGCCCTTTATGCGTCATATCGCGATGATTATGCTGGCATTGATGTGGATCGTGAGGATTGGTACACCGCAGAGCATGACTGCGCCTTCCGTATCTGATCAAATTGATGAGCTGTTGCGCAATCGGATCGAGGCGGCGCAAACTCCGCCAAAGATAATTGTCCAAGGCGAGCCGATTTACGCTTCAGTGGCTTTGCCGCTATTTTATGAACGCAGGGTCTATCAACCTGCGTGGAGCGACAGCAATGGTTCATTGCATCAAGTCAACGATCTCACCGAGGCAATTCGCGAAGCGGATTGTGAAGGGCTACAGGCTGGTGACTATCATTTAGCTAAGATTGAAACCTTATTGAGTGAGCTGGAACAAAACAAGGAAGCGCAGAAACCTCTGAATCTGGGCCGGTTGGTTGATCTTGACCTGCTGGCTACCGATGCGTTCCTGGTTTACGGGTCTCACTTGTTGGCCGGACGCGTCAACCCGGAGACCATTGATCCGGAGTGGATCGCCAACCGTCGAGAATGCGATATTGCCCGTATCCTGCAGATCGCTCTCGACCTTGACCAAATCGAAGAATCATTGAGACAACTTCTTCCACCGCAATCGGGGTACGCGAGACTGCGGCAGGCTTTGGCACACTACCGCGACCTCGAGGAGAAGGGCGGTTGGTCTGCGGTGCCTAAAGGTCCCAAAATTCAGAAGGGCCTTGTCACTGACCGGGTCGCGGCTCTGCGTGCTCGGCTTCTGGCAACAGGTGACCTTGTTGATGGGTCAGAGGGTGAAGAAAACCTGTTTGATGACCAGTTGGAGCAAGGGGTGCGCGCTTTTCAAATGCGGCATGGGCTGGATGTCGATGGCGTGGTGGGTTCGGCGACGCTGGATGCGTTGAATGTTCCTGTTGAGAAGCGGGTGCGCCAACTCATCGTGAACATGGAGCGTTGGCGCTGGCTCCCGCAAGATCTTGGGAAACGGTACATACTCGTCAACATTGCTGACTTCGAATTGGATGTCGTTGAGAACAGCCAACCGCTGATGACCATGCGAGTCATCGTGGGGCGAGATTATCGGCGCACACCCGTTTTCAGTGATAACATGACTTATCTGGTGCTAAGCCCGTATTGGCATGTTCCGACGGCCATTGCCGTGCAGGACATATTGCCAAAAATTCAGCAGGAACCCGGCTATCTGGCCAAGCAGAATATCCGGGTTTTTCGAGGCTGGGGAGCGGAAACAAGGGAGATCGATCCGAGAACCGTGAACTGGTCGCACGTGACTGCGGCGAATTTCAGCTACAGATTGCGCCAAGAACCCGGACCGATGAATGCACTCGGCCGTGTGAAATTCATGTTCCCCAACAAATTCAATGTCTACCTGCACGATACACCGGCCCAAGAACTGTTTGCGAAGCCCGAACGCACCTTCAGTTCCGGGTGTATACGGATTGAGAAACCGATTGAGCTTGCCGAATATCTCTTGCAGAGTGATGCCAAGTGGACGCGTGAGAAGATTCTCGCTGTGGCGGACAAGCGCATAGAACAGACTGTGCGGTTGCCTGAGCCAATGCCGATACACCTGCTCTATTGGACGGCGTGGGCAGACGAGGACCGGACGGTCCAGTTTCGCGCGGATGTCTACGCAAGAGATGGAAAATTGTATGAAGCCCTGATTGAGAGGCCATCCGGGTCTTAGTTGTTCAGCAGAGTACGGGCCCGTGAATTCCTCTGTGAAACGGGAGAAATGAAGACATGGACGACTTGCATCGGAATGGAAGTTGCATCTTCCACTGGCACCTTCGTGTTCTGACGGTCAGTATTCTCACACTGCACATGTCCATCGCGGGTCTGGCCGCTGGGTTCACTCCCGAAGAAGCCGGTTTCGCGGTAAAGTTCAAAAATGAAATCTCACCCTATCGAGTCATGGGCGTTTTTGTCCTTCCGGAGGAGAAGCTTACGCTGGAAGCCCTAGACAGAAACGAGACGAACCGGTATGTGTTGGAAGCCTCGGTGGGACCGGTCGAACAAATTGCCACCAATAAGTGGCATTGGCAGGTCCCGAAAACGGCGGGACTATATCCTGTCAAGATTATGAACGCGCAATCGACGGACTCCATTACTTTGAATGTTTTTGTGATGATTCCGTACAATCGGTTGACCGGGGAGTATCTCAACGGCTATCGCATCGGCAAGTATCCGACAATTCCGCTGAAGCAGCTGCCGATCTACAAGCCACCAAGCGGGTTCATTGAACTCACCGAAGAGAACGCCGAGACGCTTGTCTCGCCTCATTTCACGCTGAATCAATTCCTGTGCAAGCAGGAGAGCGGTTATCCCAAATACCTGGTGTTGAAAGAACGACTCTTTCTGAAACTGGAACTTGTTCTGGAAAAATTGAATGAAAAGGGTTATCATTGCACGACGCTGACAATCATGAGCGGCTATCGGACTCCGTACTACAATGAGGCTATCGGGAATGTGAAATACAGCCGTCACCTCTGGGGAGGAGCCGCAGATATCTTCATCGATGAGAACCCTAAGGATGACATGATGGATGATCTGAACAAGGATGGCCAATTCAATTATCGCGATGCAGCTATCATCTACGACATCATTGATGGGATGTATGGAGAGCCGTTCTATGAACGGTTCCTCGGTGGTTTAGGACGATACAAAAAAACGAGCTCCCACGGACCGTTTGTGCATGTTGATGTGAGAGGATTTCGTGCCCGATGGGGGTACTGAGTTCATTGATGAGACTCCGATAACGATGTCTGACATTGCTGGCATGATATGAATCCATCGTGCAATTACAAGCTTCAAGACCTGTTCTCAGACAAACACAATCGAAAGAAGGGAGTTGATCCATGGACACTCCGCACGGACTTGAACAGCATGGGCTTGTCAACTTAGGTCAGGTATTCTGGAATCTGAGCACGCCGCACCTTTATGAGGAGGTTGTGCGACGGAGGGAAGGCCAGATCGCGCATCTCGGACCGCTCGTCGTTCGTACCGGTCATTACACCGGGCGGTCTCCCGACGACAAATTCATAGTCAAGGAACCGACGAGTGAGAAGGATATCTGGTGGGGACCGGTGAATCGCCCGTTGGACCCACAGCACTTTGACATGCTGTTCAATCAACTTCGGAGTTTCCTCCAAGGGCGCGATTTGTATGTGCAGGACTGCTATGCCGGTGCGGATCCGAAGTGGCGGCTACCGATCCGCGTCATCACCCAGTACGCCTGGCACAATATGTTTGCCCGCAACATGTTCATCCGCATTTTGGATCCGGAGGAATTGGCGGCCCATAAGCCCGAATTTACCATCATTGATGCGCCGATGTTCCATGCAATGCCGGAGATTGTCGGCACGCGCTCGGAAACCTTCATTGTTGTGCATTTGGCACGCCGCTTGATCCTGATTGGCGGGACCAGCTACGCCGGTGAGATTAAGAAGTCGGTATTCACCATTCTGAATTGGATGCTTCCGAAACAGAAGATCCTCCCGATGCACTGCTCGGCCAATGTCGGCGCAAAAGGCGATACGGCGATCTTCTTTGGACTGTCCGGCACAGGAAAAACGACGCTGTCGGCGGATCCGGAGCGGCTCCTGATCGGCGACGACGAACACGGCTGGGGGGAAGATGGCGTGTTTAACTTCGAAGGCGGGTGTTATGCCAAAGTCATTCGGTTGGATCCTGAAGCCGAACCGGAGATATACGCGTGCACCCGGAGGTTCGGCACGATCCTGGAAAATGTCGCACTTGACTACAATACCCGGCGGGTTGATCTCAACGACGACAGCCTGACGGAAAACACTCGCGCCGCCTACCCGATCACCCATATCGAGGACGCGATCCGGGACGGGCGCGGCGGCCATCCGCAGAACATCATCATGCTCACCGCGGATGCTTTTGGAGTGCTGCCACCGGTCGCCAAACTCACGCCGCAACAGGCGATGTATCATTTCATATCAGGCTACACGGCCAAGATGGCGGGAACGGAAAAGGGACTTGGCAAGGAACCCAAAGCTGTGTTCTCCGCCTGCTTTGGAGCTCCGTTCATGCCTCTGTCCCCGACGGCTTACGCCGCACTGTTGGGTGACAAGATTCGCAAGCACAAAGTCCGGTGCTGGCTCATTAGTACGGGTTGGACCGGCGGACCGTATGGCGTTGGGAAGCGCATATCGATCGCGCACACGCGTGCGATTGTCAAAGCAGCTCTATCCGGAGACCTGGATGAAGTTCCTACCGCGAAGGATGCGGTTTTTGGGTTTGAAGCGCCCAAGTACTGTCCGGGCGTACCTGATACTGTCCTCCATCCGGCGGATACTTGGTCTGACAAGAAAGCCTATAACCGGCAAGCGCGCAAACTTGCGGACGATTTCCGGCACAACTTTGAGAATTACGCTGCCAGTGCGCCGGAGGGCGTGGCGGATGCTGGGCCGGTGTCGGGATAGCTTGGCGACGTAACCCGGGAGGCGTTTCGTGGTTTTGAAGCAAGTCATCAAGTATTTTACAGGGCTTCTCGGCGTGGTGCTGTTTGTGTACGTGCTGGTCTTCTTTGCCGCCGAGGCTACTGCAGTAAGGAGGTGGCAACGATCCGGCACGACCAGTAGCGCAGCTCAGATGATCGACGACAGTTCGCTTGTGTTCTTGCGTGTTGATTCGGTTGATTTCGTCTCGCCGCCGTTACCAATCTTGGGAGATACGATCACGAGCATCGACGATTCGGCCGCGACAATGGGACGGTGGAGAGACTATTTTGATTCACCGGAGCCTCCGTGGAAAGTTGTTCCCATCGAATTTGTCCACAACGCCCGAACTCTTCGAACCGAGATTCGAACGCGCGTTCCGGCCTATGGAGAATTTCTGCTTGTCACCACGATTCAAGTCCTGCGATTCTTGATCTCCTTTCTGTTTGTTGTCGTGGGTTTGTGGGCGTTTTTCAAGCGTCCGGATTCGCCGGGTGTGCGGGCTCTCGCCCTGTTTTCATTTGCAATGGGCTCTTTCATGATTACATCCGTTCGGATTCTCCCCGCGCAATTTGTCGCCTTTCGGGTCCCGTTCGGAGACATCGCTGTCGGCATTTATGATACTTTTTCGACTTTCTTCAGTGCCTTCTGGCTGAATCTCGCGTTTCTCTTTCCTCAACCGAATCGGTTCATACGCAAACATCCGGCCTGGGCGTATTTGATCTGCTATTTGCCCATAACGCTTGTTGTCCTCATTCTCGTCATTCCACAATTGGCACAGGTACGGGCCACTATTGGCTCATGGTTCTTGCTTGTCATGGCCTTGCCGGTGTTTGCAGGCTTCGCACTTCTGACGGCACGCTATGTGCGCGCGAAAGACCGGTTGGAGAAGCGACAGACGCGGCTGGTGCTCAGCGGATCCGGCGTGGGTCTCTTTTTACTCTTCCTTCTCGTTTTGTTGGCGGTGGTTTTCCAGGGGTGGTTTATTGAGAACCCGCAGAGAGCTTTGGTGACGATCAATGTGGCGTTCTTAGGGCTGCTGCTGTCGCCGGTCTCGTTTGCTTATGCTTTTGGCCGCTATCGGCTTCTCGATGTGGAAGCCAGGCTGCGTCGCGGTACGCGATATGTGATTGCAGTTGGCTTTCTTGTGGCGCTCATCGGGGGGGCCGGGTTCATGCTCAGTGTTTTCCTGGGACGCCAACTTGGCGAGACGGGCAGCAATATGGCTGTGTTCATTGCTGTACTGGCAGCGTTTGGAGTTTTTCCTTTGGCGCGCAAGGCTCAGGGTCTTCTCGAAGAGAAAGTCTACCCCGAGCGACAGCGTCTGCGGCAAATGATTCTTGACTTCCTACAGGAGTCGACGGCTTTGCCTGACAAACAGTCCTACTGGATGCAGCTCGAAGAGCGACTGCGGAGCGGGCTGATGGTGGATGGTGTTTATCCGGCCATGTGCAGTCTGGAGGGCGACTGCCTCTTGCTGCGCGACAGCGAACCAATCCCGATCCGCTGCCGCAGTGATTTTGTACAGAGACTGGAGCGCGAGCGGCGACCGATGATGGTGGACGAGGCCCTTTGCTGTGGCGCGGTCAACTTCACAGATGATGAGACTGAATGGCTCAAATCGAACCAAGTTGCCGTCGTCCTGCCGCTCATTACCCGCGGGCATCTCATTGGTCTGGTTGGCTTGGGTATGAAAACCGAGCGGGAGGACTATGTCGCAGAAGAGCTCCGAATTCTCGACTCCCTTGCCTCGCAAGTTGCTGTCGCCAGCGAAAACATGCGACTGCTCGAAGAAAATGTGGAAAAGCACCGCCTCGAGGAACAATTGCAGATGGCGCGGCGCATCCAGAATGGTTTCCTACCGCAGGAGCTGCCGCCAACGCCCGGTTTGGAGATCGCCGCCCGCAGTCGCTTCTGTCTGGAAGTTGCCGGGGATTACTACGATGTCATTCCACTCGAAGACGGAGAGACCGTGCTGGCGGTGGCGGATGTGTCCGGCAAGGGAGCAGGAGCCGCGATGCTCATGGCCAATCTGCAGGCCTCTCTGCGCACCGCTGTGGGAGTCGGAACTCAGCTCGCGGGCATCGTCGGCCGTATCAACGACCTGATTTGTCGTAACACTCCGGTGGAGGAGTATATTACATTCTTTGTCGGGGTCTACAATCCAGAGAGTCGCGAATTCACCTATGTGAACGCCGGTCACAATCCACCCCTTCTGCTTCGTGAGAGCGGACAGGTCGAACTTCTTGGCAAAGGCGGACTGATCTTAGGGACAATGCCCCGGTTCCAATATGATCAGGAGACGATCAGATTAGCGCCCGGAGAGCTCCTGCTGATGTACACGGATGGAGTCAGTGAAGCGATGAATTCCATGGAGGAAGAGTTTGGCGAGGAGTGCATGAAGAAGCTCCTCTGGGAGCACCGCGCGCTTGGGCCAAAAGAGCTACTTGCGCGTCTGGAGACCGAGGTTGTGGCCTTTGCAGGCTCCGAGCAGTTCGAGGATGATTTCACCCTCGTCTTGGTCCGCGTGGAGGATCAGTAGGATGTTTCGTTTGCGCATGTCCAATGTCTGAAATGGGTGAGGTTATGATGGGAAAGCTTATTAAAGGATTTATCATCCTTCTGGGGGTTGTGATTCTTGTGATAGCCGTGGTGTTCTTCGTATGGGATACGAGTAAAGTCATCACCTGGAGCCGATCTGGTTTTGTGCTTTGCAGCGTTCGCCAGTCTCCTGAAGGCCGAATCGCCTTTTTTGGCGTGGATCCCGAGGATTTTGTAGGGCCTCAGATTCCTTCAAGAGGAGACACTCTGTTTACCCTTCAGGACAGCGTTGCCTCGCTCCAACGCTGGATCGATGTGCTGGAATCGCCTCACATCGCCGGGCGGGAAGTGGCGATTACATATCTTCATGAGGGCGACACGCTCTCCACCATGATGAGAACTCGGCCGGTGCAGAAAGCCCATTTTCTTGGCGTTACTGTCCTTCAGGGTCTCAAGCTGCTGATTTCACTTTCCTTTCTTCTGGTCGGGTTCTGGGCGTTTTTCAAACGGGCGGATTCGGCGGGAGTGCGCATCCTGATCCTCTATTGTCTCTCCATGGTCGCTCCCGCGATTCTCTCGTATATGCCGATGTTTCCGGTGATGGCGTCGTTTCAAATTCCTTTTGTGGATGGGATCCGGACATTTCTAATCAGCCTGTGGTTCTTCTTCAGTTCCTTCTGGCTGCTACTGAACATGGTCTTCCCCCGGCCGGTTCGGCTGATGCGCTCCCGGCCCTGGCTGGCATATGCCTTGTGTTTTGGACCTCAGCTGATTGTCATTGCGATCGCTGTCGTGGCGTTCAATTTCGCCTGGTTGAGATTCGTTGCGTATGGGATCATTGTCGTGCAGATTGTCACGGGGTTGGCCATTCTCAGGCACAATCACATCACGGCGAGGAACACCTTGGAGAGGCGTCAGACGAAACTGGTTTTCTGGGGGTCGGGCGCCAGTCTTGTGATCATAATGCTCTACGTCTTGGACTGGTTGCAGATTGTACCAGTGACCATAAATCTACAGCTCTTGCCGAGATTGCTGATTTACAACGCTGTTTTCTTTTTGGTACTGGCTTCCCCGATTTCATTTGCCTACGCCTTCAGGCGCTACCGCTTGATGGATGTGGAGATTCACCTGCGGCGCGGCACACGATACCTGTTGGTCACCCTCTTTCTACTGGCAACATTCTTTGCCGTATTGTATGGTGTCAGCCAGCTCTTGCTAAACACACTACACATGGAGAGCCGGACCCCCACCGTGGCGGTCGCGCTGCTTCTGGCACTGGTATTCATTCCCATCCATCGCAGGGCACAGTCGGTGATAGAACACCGCTTCTATCCTGAACGCACGCGACTCCGCAAGATGCTCGAGGAATTCCTGGCTACGACTTCTTCGATGCCTGACCGCGCCACACTGTGGGCTCGCCTCGAGGAGAACCTGAAGCAAGGACTTGGCATCGCTTCGGTGATCCCTGTGCTATCGGAAGATGACCATCACGTTTTTCAACTACCAGACGGGGAAGCGGCGCCACTGGATCCAGAGGGCTCACTGGTCCATGAGCTGGAGGCGGTGTCACGGCCCGTGGTGGTGGATGAACTCACTGCCTCCGGCCGCGTGAAGCTGTCGGACAAAGAGGAGCAATGGCTGCGAGCCAGCCGGGTGGCGTTGTTGCTGCCGATGATCGTTCAGTCCCGTCTCATCGGACTGCTGGCAATCACCTTTGAGGAAGAACACGAGGACATGGCGGCGGAAGACATTGCCGTCCTTTCCTCTGTTGTTTCGCAGGTGGCTTTGCAGAGCGAGAACCTGCGTCTCTTGGAGGACAACCTGGATAAGCGGCGTCTTCAGGAACAACTTGAGATGGCGCGCCGTGTGCAAAAAGGATTCCTACCCGCTCGATTGCCGGCTACCCCCGGTCTCGAAGTGGCAGCGCGCAACCGGTTCTGCCTCGAGGTCGCCGGAGATTACTACGATGTGATCCCGCTCGAAAATGGAGAGACGGTGTTGGCGGTGGCCGATGTTTCGGGGAAGGGAGCAGGTGCAGCACTGCTCATGGCCAATCTGCAGGCGTGCGTGCGAACCGCCGTGGGCATGGGAACACGGCTGGCTGACATCGTATCCCGGATTAATGACCTTATCTGCAGCAACACACCAATCGAGGAGTATATCACTTTCTTTGTCGGCGTGCATAATCCTGAGAGTCATGAATTCACCTATGTCAACGCGGGTCATAACCCACCGGTTCTGGTGCGGCGGAGTGGAGCGGTCGAGTCTCTTGACAAAGGCGGCCTGATACTGGGAATGCTGCCACGCCTCGACTACGATCAGGAAACAGTCACGCTGGCACCAGGAGAGCTCTTGCTTATGTACACCGATGGGGTCAGTGAAGCGATGAATTCCTTGGATGAAGAGTTCGGCGCAGAACGCGTGAAGAGACTTCTCCTTGAACATCGGGCGTTACCGGCCCGGGACTTGGTTGCGCGATTGGAGGCGGAAGTCGTGGCATTCGCCGGGTCAGATTTGCTCGAGGACGACTTCACACTTCTCGCCGCTCGGATAGAAAAGAAATAGAGCCTCCAGCCCAATCAAAGAACGTAATATGAATGCAGTAATAGCAAACTCTGAGCGTTCTCGTCACTCACTTTTTTTGAGTAATAATGCAGTTCTTCTCTATCTTGGCCTCTTCAAATTTTTGCTGCACCTCCTGACGAGCGGCGGATATGGTTATTTCCGGGATGAATTCTACTATATTGCTTGCAGTGAACATCTGGCATTCGGTTATGTTGATCAACCTCCGGTTTCCATCGCACTTCTTTGGTTGAATCGATTTTTTTAGGAGACTCGCTTTTTGCGCTCCGTTTCCTACCCGCATTGTCCGGAGGTGTTGTTGTTGTCCTGACCGGACTCATGACCCGCGAGCTGGGAGGCAACCGATTCGCGCAAGTACTCGCCGCGATTGCTGTTATGATAGCTCCAGTCAACCTCTTTGTGCACCACTTCTTCTCGATGAACTGTTTCGATAATCTCTTCTGGGCGCTTGCCGTGTATATCATCATTCGGGTTTTGAAAGAAGAAAGTCTGAAACTCTGGCTGATACTCGGCATGGTTTTGGGTTTGGGATTGATGAATAAGATAAGTGTTCTCTGGCTTGGAGCGGGTCTTTTCGCGGGACTGCTTTTAACATCGAACCGCAAAACATTCTTTACAATCGGGCCGTGGTTTGCAGCCGTCCTGACCGGTCTTCTCTTCGTGCCTCATATCCTCTGGCAGATAAGCAATCACTGGCCGACCATTGAATTCATGCATAATGTTTCCCAGTGGAAAATGCTTCAAGATTCACCAATTGATTTTCTCTTTGGGCAAATTCTGCTCATGAATCCTATGACTTTTCCCATCTGGATGTTGGGACTTCTTTTTCTCTTGTTTGCGAAGAAAATGAAGCCGTTCCGCGTTCTGGGAATTATCTACCTGACGGTGTTTTTGATTCTCGTTTTCAATCGAACGAGCCGGGCAAGTTATTTGGCAGCGGCTTATCCGATGTTGTTTGCCGCCGGTGCGCTGATCATCGCGGATTTTTTCAAAAGACAGAATATGGCGTGGCTCAAATCCGTTTCGATGTCGCTGCTTGTTATAGGAGGTATTGCGTTGGCTCCCTTTGGCCTTCCCGTGCTGCGTGTCGAAACTTATATCGCTTATGCAAAGAAGATCGGCATAGCGCCTCCTTCTGAAGAGAAAAAAGAGATGGGTAAACTCCCTCAACATTATGCGGACATGTTCGGCTGGGAAAACATGGTTGCCACTGTCGCTGATGTTTATCACAGTCTGCCGCTGGAAGAAAAATTAGAATGTGTCATCATGTGTGACAACTATGGAGAAGCCGGAGCTGTTGACTTTTTTGGGAGTAAATACGATCTGCCAAAAGCCATCAGCAGCCATAACAATTATTGGATCTGGGGCCCGGGCGAGAAAGGCGGCGACATTATGATTATCGTTGGCATGCCAAGGGAAAATTTGGAAAATATGTTCGAGAGTGTCGAACAAGCCGCCACCATCGAATCTGAGTACGCGATGCCGTACGAAACCGATTTACCGGTATACTTGTGCAGGAATATCAAAGTACCGCTCCAAAAAATGTGGTCGCAGGCCAAACACTACGAATGAAAGAATCAGACGCAAGAAGAGATTACAAGCGCAAGCAAAGCTGCCGCATCATCACCGCCTACGAAGCCGCGTATCCTGATCCTCTCGTTATGAAAGCAGGTGATGAACTGACCACCGGCGAGAAAACAGGTCCGTGGAAAGGTTGGGTGTGGTGCACCAATGAACATGGACAAAGCAGGTGGATTCCGGAGAATTATGTTGCAAAAAAGGGCGGGGAATGCACAATGCGCTGCGATTTCGGATGAAGGCACGGCTTGCCGTGCCTTCACTGTCTCATCTCGCATGCAAAAGTCGATTTTTTTGCGGCATGCCTGTTGACACTGAACGGATTTGCCCGTATCTTTGAAGAGGAGGATTGTAGCGGAAGAATGCTTCCCTCCAACTCAATGAGCTTGCAGCAATTACAGGATATGCATACTGTTTCAACAGAGGCGTTCCCATGTTCGGAAGACTAATGACCCGGTTTGCCACCATTGCGCTTGTCTTGGCGTGTTTGGTGTTCGTGCTTGTCACAATGCGTCCTCCGTTTTTCTTCCCCGACATGCCGGGAGTGGTACAGGCGGGCGGTGAAGCCAAGTGGGCTCCGGTGAAGAAGCCCAACGACTGGTTCATGCTCCAGCGGATATGGCCACAGAACAGCTTGAATCGCCCAGCTGTCGAGCAGGCGCGCGCTCAGGCTCTCCGGCTTCGTCGGGCGAGCCATCGACTGGACGACGCATGGACCTTCGCCGGACCGTCCAATGTCGGCGGGCGTATCACGGCGCTGGCGGTCCATCCCTCAGCACCGGATGTCGTCTATGCCGGTGCGGCCATTGGAGGTGTTTTCAAGTCCACGGACGGAGGCCTCAATTACACTGCGGTGTTTACCGAGGACTACGCGCTCTCGACCGGCGCACTCGCGATCGATCCGACAAACCCTGCGCGCATCTGGCTCGGCACGGGTGAGGCCAACGCATCGGGGGACAGTTACGGTGGTCGTGGAGTGTATCTCAGCGAGGATCACGGTGTGACTTGGCAGCACAAAGGACTCGAGGCGGTCGTGCACATTGGCAAAATGGCCGTGGATCCATCGAACCCGGACCGAGTCTATGTTGCCGCAACGGGTGAGCTTTTTGGGACGAATCCGGAGCGTGGACTCTACCGCACGACGGATTCCGGCGCTACCTGGGAGTGCGTGCTCTTCTTGACGGATTCGACAGCGTGTATCGATGTCGCGCTGGATCCACAGCATCCAGATACCGTGTACGCTGTGATGTGGGAGCGCATCCGTCGTCCTTACCAGAGGCAGGTCGCGGGAGAGACCAGCGGGATATGGCGCAGCTATGACGGCGGGGATACTTGGATCGAGTTGGCGGGCGGGTTGCCGCAGGGGTCCAATGTGGGGCGCGGTGGCATCACCGTATCGGCAGCGGACCCGAATCGTCTCTATGCCATCTACGCTGACCATCCCGGTTACCTGCTTGGGATATACCGGAGTTCCGATGGTGGGGATAGCTGGCAGGAAGTGACTTACATCAGCGGCTCGCTTTACAGCTCTTTTGGCTGGTATTTCGGTCAGATTCACGCAGATCCCGTTGATCCTGATGTCGTGTATGTTCAGGGAGTCTCCATGTTCCGAAGCAGCAATGCTGGACAATCCTGGTCTCAGGTTTTCAGCAACGCTCATGTGGACCATCACGCTCTGTGGATCGATCCCGCAAACCCGGCGCATTTGATTACGGGCCATGACGGCGGAGTAAATGTGTCTTACAACACCGGCTCGAGCTCCACGCAGTTCGTTGACTTACCGGTCACTCAGTTCTACGCAATCACGGCTGACCCGTCGCTGCCCTACCGGCTTTACGGCGGCACGCAGGATAACAGTACGCCGCGCACGATGGGCGGTGGCACGGACGATTGGGATGTGATTTTCTACGGCGATGGTTTCTACTGTCTCGTAGATCCCCGCAACAGCAATGTGATCTACGCTGAAGCGCAGTACGGCTATCTCGGGAAATCGATGAACGGCGGGTACAATTGGAATATGATTGACGATTTCAGCTCGGACCGCACAAACTGGATGACACCCTATGTTATGGATATGCAAGACCCGGATGTGCTGTATGCGGGGACGTATCGTGTCTGGCGCACTACGAACGGCGGTGGGGATTGGACGGCGATTTCGCCTGATGTGACCGACGGCCCTGGGTCGGGGAACTTGATCTACGGCACCATCACGACGCTTGCGCTGAGCCCAGCGAATCCGCTGGTGCTCTATGTTGGAACTGACGACGCCCATGTTTGGGTGACGACGAGTGGGGGCCTGGGATGGACGGAGATTTCGGCAGGTCTACCGCAGCGATGGGTCACGCGTGTCGCTACACATCCGGATTCGGCATCCGTCGTTTATGTCTCGTTTTCCGGTTACAAGGAGATTGACTACCTGCCGCATCTGTTCCGCAGCACGGATTTTGGCGCGACATGGGCCGATATCGGCTCTGGTCTTCCTGAGGCGCCAGTTAATGATGTGATTGTTGATCCCGACGATCCTGCTTATCTCTATGTCGGGACAGATTTTGGCGTTTTCTACACTTGGAACTACGGGCAGGATTGGCAGGCAATTAGTGATAATTTACCGACGAGTTCTGTTTTTGACCTGCATCTTGCAGTTTCGACACGAACGCTCATCGCCGGGACGCACGGCCGTTCCATGTGGACCTACGCGCTGGGCGGCGGGTCGGCAGAATCACCGGAACAACTTGCCATTTCGATTGTTGATGGGAATGCCGTGTTGCGCTGGGTGCCCGGCGGCGATGAAACGACCTTTACCATCTACGGGTCGATGGATTTGGCCATGCCTGGTGATTCCCTGGCGACTGTGGAGGGGACCGAGTGGACAGATACGGCGCTTGCGAGTCGACCTGACCGCTACTTCTACTTTGTTCGTGCTTTCGCTGTCGGTAGTCCATGATGGATTCCGGGAGTCTCAGAGCCGATGAGTTGACGGTCGTGCGGAAGTAAACTGGGTTTTCGGACTCTCCGCGAGGAGAGTTCATCATAGTGCGGGGCGGTTCCGTTTTCAGCAGCGGAACCGCCCCGTTTCGTTTTTCGACAGAGAATTGGCTCAGAATCGGAGTAGTCCGTCGCGGCCTAAGCACCGACCTTGGTCTGTCTTTCCAGTGCTTTCCGGATGGCGAAGCTCAAGTCGCGGGCCACCAAAGGTTTCATGATGATTTCGCGGATGCCGACTCTCTCACAGCCCTCGGCTGTGGTTGTTTCACTGAAACCGCTGATAAGAACTACCGGGATGTCAGGCCTGATCGTCGTGAGTTCCTTAGCTAATCGGGTGCCGGTCATTTGGGGCATCGTTTGATCGGTGATGACGATGTCAAACCGCTCCGGGTCAGCGCGGAATGCTTCGAGCGCTTCGACACTGCTGGTTCTTATCGTAACTCGATAACCGAGGCGTTCCAGCATTTGCTTGCCCATGACGGCAATCTCGTCTTCGTCGTCAACGAACAGGATATGTTCGTTGCCCCTCGGAATCGGCTGTCGAGCCGATGCCTCTTTCTCGACAGCACTCTCCGCACGGGGCAAATAGACATGAAAGTTGGTTCCCTTGCCCGGTTCACTATATACGGTGATGTCGCCACCATGATTCATCACGATTCCGTGGACCACGGAGAGTCCGAGACCGGTCCCGTCCCCAATCTCCTTGGTTGTGAAAAAGGGCTCAAAAATCCGTTCGAGGGTCGCGCGATCCATCCCTTTGCCGGTATCGCTGACTGCCAGTCTCGCATAGGGTCCCTCGCGCAGGTTGGGATGAACGCGGACAAAGTCCGCATCAGCTTCGACGGGATTTAGGCCAACTTCAAGCACTCCACCGGTTTCGCGCATCGCATGGTACGCATTTGTGCAGAGATTCATCAGCACCTGGTGCATCTGGGATGGGTCGGCGAGCACAGCGCCGCACTTGGGGTCGATTTTCTCACGGATCTCGATCGTGGCTGGCAGAGAGGCCCGCACCAGTTTGAGAGCCTCCTTGATAACGAGGTGGATCATGACTGGTCTGCGTTCCTGCTCAGCCTGACGGCTGAAAATAAGAATCTGCTGCACCAGGTCTTTGGCGCGATAGGCCGCCTTGATCACATGCTCCAGGTTCTCTCGCACCTCGCTGTCTGAATCGACATCACTGGACGCCATGTCTGCAAAGCCGAGGATTGGCGTCAGAATGTTGTTGAAGTCGTGTGCGATTCCGCCTGCCAGAGTGCCGATCGTCTCCAGTTTCTGTGTGCGGCGAAGCTGAGCTTCCAGTTTGTGCTTCTCTTCTTCAGCCCGCATGCGGTCGGTGAGATCTTGGAAGGAAGCCATCAAGCAGATCGGGCTGCCACTTTCATTTCGGACAACGCTCGTCGAAAGCATGACCGGGAAATCTGAGCCGTCTTTCTTCTTCGCGACCAGTTCGCCCGTCCAGCTATCGTTCTCTTTGAGCCACCGCAAGACCTCCGCGGCCTTCTCCTCCTCCTGCCAGAAGGTTACAGCCGGTTTCCCGAGAATTTCCTGCGGCTGCTCATAGCCCCAAAGTGTGACGAAGGACTTGTTGACGAAGTTCAGATTCCCTTCAAGGTCAGCCAGGACAATGGCATCAATGGATGATTCAATAGCCCAGTTCCTGATTCGCAACGCTTCCTCGGCCCGTTTGCGCTCGGTGATGTTTTCAATTGTTCCTTCGTAGTAGAGTACGGCCCCGTCCGCTCCCCGGACTGCTCTGGCGTTTTCCCAAACAAGAATGGTCGACTTGTCACGCCTTGTCCATTTGGATTCCATGCCTTTGATTTCGCCGTCGCGCTCAACGAGTTCTCTGAAATGACTTCGGGGATAATCAGGCAAGAATCCTTCCTCTTCAATGTTGTGTGAGACCAATTCCTCGAATGAGGAGTATCCCAGCATATCGATCAATGCGGGATTGGCATTGAGGATTCTGCCGTCCGGGGTCGTGCGATAAATACCTATCGGGAGTTCCCTGAAGAGGTCTGTGAAGCGCCGTTCGCTCTCGTGCAGCGCCTCCTCGGCTCGTTTACGCTGAGTGATATCTCTGCCAACGCCGACAATGGCGACGACTTCATCGTTCTCATTCAGTACCGATTTGTCGGCCCATGCCAGCCACCGCCATCCGTCCTTCGTCAGAGCTCTCTGTTCGATGTAGCACCTGTATGGGGGCTCATAAAGATCCTGCATGGCCTTGGTCGTCATCTCTCGGTCATCATCATGCACTGTGGGCATGAAATTCGTGCCCAACAACTGTTTCTCCGTTTTTCCGAACATTTCGCAGTACGAGGGACTTACGAAAAGGAGTCTGCCATCGGCATCCATCTTGACGACCAGATCGGTCTGGTTCTCAACAAGCAGCCGGTATTGTTCCTTGGTCGCCCTCAGTGCCTCCTCCGCTCGTTTACGCTCGGTAATGTCGCGCCCGATCCCGAGGACAATGCTTTCGTCACCGATCTGGACGAGGTAGGCTCGGATTTCCATGGTCACCAGCGTACCGTCCTTGCGGTTGAGGACATATTCCTCCGGTGCCGTGGCCTCGTCGGCAGCATTCCTGGCGAAGCTCTCCGCGAGTCGTTCTACATCTGCTTGCAGAAGGATTTCTGTCTCTCGCAAGTGCTTTCCGACTAATTCACCCCGAGAATACCCGGTCAACTCCTCGGCGGCCCGGTTCATATCGGTGACCAAACCGTTGAGGTCAAACATATAGATGGCATCCGGCGCGTACTCGAAGAGGATCTTCAGTCGGTTCTCGCTTTCGCGGAGGGTTTTCTGAGACTTCAAGAGCTCGTCGCGTGACCTCTGGATAGAGCGGAACAATTGCCCGATCCAAGCCAGTCCGATTCCCATCAGGAACGAGACCTCGAGAGCCACGAGCTCCGCTTCGAGGTTCGGCGGACTGGCGATCTCGCCGGTGACCATCCGCACGAAGGTTATCGAGCGTGGGATTGCTGTGAGGAGCAGCGCTCCGGCAATGGCGAACCAAGCACGCCGAACGCCGGTGGTTCGCGCCAGCGAGACTGCAACAACGACGGCGATAAGCTGCAGGACTATCGAGACACCGAGAATGACGGTAATGTTCATAAGCCCAGTCTCCTAATTTTCTGGAGAACCCCCCGCGGGGCATTCAGCGTCTTTACATCCTTAAGGAGCGGTTGAATCTCCCCGAATGGCTGGAGTAAGGTGTGTCGCGGATTCGCAGCCATCCGGCTGCGAAATATCTTCGCCTTCCTGCGAAAAGCACGCAGAAAGTATGCCTGATCGGTGATGACTGGGGGCTGCGTCGGTTCCGAAGAATGCCTGATGACAAGGAGCGGAGCCACTGGCTGTGGGGGCCCGATTCGAGCCTGTCTTGCGGGTGGGGAGAGGAGCAGGGTGCGCCAGACACACCCTGCGAAGTCCAGAGCAGCACCGGCGGCGGGCGATGCCTCTCTCCGATCCGGCTTGTTTTGTAATGTGTTGTTTATCAAGATGATAACAATAGAAATTCATCCGAGATTCTCTTGACATTGGGAACTTTTGAGTGTATATTAGGGTTTGCTTGTTAGCACTTTCCTGAATAGAGTGCTAACACTCGCGCAAAGACAAGTTTAGCGCAAGAGATATAACAACTTGATAACCATCACTGGAGGAAGCCATGAAAATCAAGCCTGTGGACGAGCGCGTGTTGATCAAGGCCGTCGAAGAAGAGGAGCGCAAAGTCGGCGGCATCATTATCCCCGACACTGCGAAGGAAAGGCCCCAGATGGGCCAAGTGGTTGCCCTGGGTGACGATGTGGAACACTCGGACCGCAAGCAGAAGAAGCTGAGCGATATCCTCAAGGTCGGTGACCGTGTCATCTACGCCCGCTATGGTGGTACGGAAGTCAAGATGAACGGCGATGAATACCTCATCGTCTCCCGCAGCGATATCTTGGGGATTGTGCAGAAATAGGATCGCTAAGGCGTGTCGATGCGTTGCAGGAGGCACGTTTTCTCACGAGACAAACAAGAAGGAGATAGACTATGGCAGCCAAACTAATCGCCTTTGATTCTGAGGCGCGTACGGCTCTGAAGAAGGGCGTTGATTTGCTGGCCGATACGGTCAAAGTGACCCTCGGCCCCAAGGGGCGCAATGTCGTGCTCGAGAAGAAATGGGGTGCGCCCACGGTGACGAAAGACGGCGTGACCGTCGCCAAGGAAATTGAATTGGAAGAACCCATGGAGAATATGGGAGCGCAGATGGTGCGCGAAGTGGCGTCCAAGACTTCGGATGTCGCCGGAGACGGCACGACGACGGCCACGGTGCTCGCGCAGGCCATCATTCACGAAGGCTTGCGCAATGTGACCGCGGGTGCCAATCCGATGGACCTCAAGCGCGGGATCGACAAAGCGGTGCGTGCCGTGATCGACGAGCTCAAGAAGAATTCGAAATCCGTCAGCGACAAAAAGGAGATTGCGGCCGTCGGTGCCATCAGTGCAAATAACGACATGGAAATCGGCAGCCTCATCGCCGACGCGATGGACAAGGTCGGCAAAGACGGCGTTATCACCGTCGAGGAGGCAAAAGGCACCGAAACCAATCTCGAGATCGTCGAGGGGATGCAGTTCGACCGGGGCTACCTGTCGCCCTACTTTGTCACGAATCCCGACGACATGGAAGCCGAGCTCGAGGAGCCGGTCATTTTGATCTACGACAAGAAGATTTCGGCCATGAAAGATCTGCTGCCCATCCTTGAGAAGGTGGCGCAGATGGGTAAGGGGCTTCTGATTATCGCCGAGGATGTCGAAGGTGAAGCTCTGGCGACGCTCGTGGTGAACAAACTGCGCGGCACTTTGAAAGTGGCCGCGGTCAAGGCTCCAGGTTTCGGCGACCGGCGCAAAGCCATGCTCGAAGACATCGCCGTTTTGACCGGTGGCCGGGTGATTTCCGAAGAAGCCGGTTTCAAGCTCGAGAACGCCGTCGTTGCTGATCTTGGCAAGGCCAAGAAGATCATTATCGACAAGGACAACACGACGATCGTGGAGGGAGTTGGCAAGTCCGAAGATATCAAGGGGCGGATTTCGCAGATCAAGAAGCAGATCGATGTGACGACTTCTGACTATGACAAAGAGAAATTGCAGGAGCGTCTGGCGAAGCTCGCCGGAGGCGTTGCCGTTTTGAAGATCGGCGCGGCGACCGAGGTCGAAATGAAGGAGAAAAAGGCTCGCGTCGAAGACGCACTGCATGCGACGCGTGCGGCTGTCGAAGAGGGGATGATTCCGGGTGGCGGCGTGGCCTTGCTGCGAGCGCAGACGGTTGTCGATGGTCTGAAGTTAGATGGGGACGAGGCGATTGGCGCCAAAATCATCCGTCGCGCCCTGGAAGAACCACTGCGCCTCATCGCGGAGAACGCCGGTCACGAAGGGTCGGTCGTCGTCAACAAGGTGCGCGAAAACGATGGCTATCCGTTCGGCTTTGACGCCCAGGCCGAAGAGTATGTCGACTTGGTGAAAGCCGGTGTGATTGACCCGACAAAGGTTGTTCGCATCGCACTGGAAAATGCCTCGTCGGTCGGCGGTCTCTTTCTCATGACTGATGCGACGGTCTACGAGAAGAAAGAGAAGGAGAAGATGCCAGCTATGCCTCCGGGTGCGGGCGGCATGGGCGGCATGGACTACTGATCACCCTCGGATACTGAGCGCGGGAACAGCGACCGCGCGGGATTATTTCCCGCGCGGTTTTTTTGTGCCCGCCTGTGCTGGATGCCCCGTGGCGGGGAGTCACCGGAAATGATGCAATTGCTGTAATCTCAATGTACTTGGAAGAGTGCGTTCATTGCTACCGCCACAAGTAGATTCTTGGTTTGGCGGCGCAGGGTCTTATCATATAGAGAATAAAGCGAGGTGTTTGCTGATAGGTTGCATAGTGAATAGGGTGACGAAACGCATAACAGGTGGAGAAAAAAGAGAAGAATTATTGAAAAGGCCTTGACATGGATATTTCACATTGTATATTTGAATATTAGTAAATCGACGAGAATTATGCCATATCCGTAAGAACATTCTGCCATCCGCTGGTTAAGTGGACTTATTGGCGATCAAAAGCGTCAGTCGGGATATAATAAGTAGTGTCGGAGGCTTTTGCCGTGCTGTTGCCTCTGCTACTGACTCTCGTCGCTGTTGATTCCTTCTTCGTTCCGCTTCATTGCCACGGCATCTCGTTAGATGCAGACAGCGCCATCTGGTTGGCCGGCGACAGTGGGGTTTTCCGGATTGTGGACCGTGAGCCCCAGCTCGTCATTGACCAGCCAACCGAAGCTATCGCTGTCTCCAACATCGCCTCCGGCGATGTTTTTGTTATCGTTAACACACACAACGGTCACGCCAGATTCGAACGGTACAGGCATTCTGGCAGCCTTGTGGCGTCGGACTCGATTGAGCTCCATGTGCTCGAGCGTCCGCCGGGGATTCCGGTTTTTTCGGGGCTTTGTCTTCGGGATAATGACCCTTGGCTCTACTTCAACGCGGGGGCCTGGTTCGAGACCGGTTGCTGGCGAATCGCAGATGGTGGGGAGGTCTTGGACCGGTGGAGTCCCGTGGAAATTGCCCCGCTGGCTGTGCAGGGTTTGCTCTGGGACGATAGCCTCTACTGGGTTGGCGAGCGGAACTGGAGCAGCATCTACGCCTATCGCTCCAGCGGTGATTTCTACCGAAGTTGCGTTGACCAAGCCACCTTGGCTGCGCCGCCTCTTGTTGGCATAGCCGGTCAGCCCGATGATCTCTGGGCTGCGTTCCTGCGGTTTGGGGGAACGCGACTCATCCGGTACGGCACGCCGACTGCCGTGGAGCCGCAGATTCGTCCGTCATCGGCGGTGCAAGTCGAAATCTTCCCTACCCTCGTCGAAAGCGGTGGTATCGTTCGATTCACCGCCCCCATTCGTTTTACAATCTATGATATTCTCGGCCGGAAGGTGCTTGGCTCCGAGGAAAACCTTGCGCAATTCTCTCTAAGCGCACCGCCTGGTCCTTACTTTCTTGTACCGGCCTGCCCCGGCACGATGCGGGCTGTCAAGATATTCGTGGTCAGATGAACCATCAAACCTTCAGGAGGAGCCGATTATGAAACGCGTTATTCTTATCTTACTGTTGAGTGTGGCTGTGTGCCACGCGGAAACCTTTGTCGTTGTTTTCTCCGGCGACAGTCGGATGGCGATGCGACCGCCCGACACGCTTCTCTCAGGTGACGGATGGGAAGTGACAGAACTTCTTCCCCCGATCGTCCCTCCAGAGCATCTTGATGAAGGAAATCCCGGCGACTGGATACACAACAGTGCCTGGTGGATCTTGAACAGTATCTCTTATGATTATGCTCAATGCTACCTCGGTTGTGCCTACGCTGATTATGAGCCAACGGATCCCTATTTCCACATTCCGAGCGTCGGAAGAGGGACTCGCGAGAACCTTGAGAAGGCCTTGCGCAGTTGTACCCAATATCACTGGTCGGAGCTTGGCGAAGGGCAGTTTGAAGCGCGCTCAAGTGACGAGCCTCCAAGTTCGATAAGACCCAATGACAGGGACTCGGATCTTGTGCACCGTCGCTCGGTGCTGCCAAGGTCGCGTCAACTCCGGGCCGGGGATGTGCTGCACCTTGTCTTGATGGGAACCGCGGCAAGGGTGCAGGTCAACGGTGGCGGGGAATACCCGGCCTACTGCTGTGCATGGCCTGAGGCTGATCCTCCCGAGGAACAACCCGCTTGTTGGATGCAAGGGGGCCCGCTCCTCTTTCCGGCGTCCACGCTGCCGGGAGAACCCGGACTGCGGGAGTACATCAACCGAATTCGTGGCGACGGTACAATCATTTTGTATCTCCTCTTCGCTGACGCGGCGTGGTGGAACGGTTGGCTCAGCCAGATTCCGAACCTGATTGTCTACAACGGAGCAGGTTACAACCACTCGGCATGGATCGCAGACGACCTCAATGCGCAAGGTCTTCCGTTGCCTGAGAATGTCTTTCAGCTGGAAGGCATGGATGTGGACACCTTCTTGATTTTCGAATCCGCCATTTATGTTGGCGCGATTTACCGTGGATACTTCACGGGCGGCGGGTATGCGTGTCCCATCTATGATTCCAATGGTGACCGCAGGATTCGGTTCTATGAAGCCCTTGAGATGGCCATTAACCTCAACTCTCAGGATGACCCGGATTACTGGGGGCCTCCGGCGCTTAATTTCGTCGTTTGGGAAGACTACGGCGATGAGACACCAGACACGGCCGGCGCTCTGATCGTGGATAATTTTCCAAATCCATTCAATCCGACAACGGTTCTGAATCTTGATCTGCCTGAAGCTGGGAAGGTGAGCGTGAAGATCTATGATGTGTTGGGTCGGGAAGTAGAGATCATTGAAGAGTATCTCCTGGCTGGCGCGCAGCGAGTCCACCTTGACCTCTCGGGCAAGCCGTCGGGACTCTATTTTGCGAGGGTGAATGCCGGTGACCTGACCGCGATCAAGAAGATTGCCCTTGTGAAGTGATTGGACCATCGGGTGTTTTGGGCGCTGGAGAGCGTATTGCCTGCGACAAGGACTACAGGCCAGCCGGAGTTCTGTGATCCGCGCGGGATGCCTGTAATAGGCCATAGCAACAGCCCCCGCGTCCAATCCATATCGACTCTGACCGAAAGCGTCCTGGTTCATTTTTTGCTCGCGGGTCAACTGCGTGTGTTGGGCTCTTCAATGCCCGCTGACGCCGCCCACGGGACAGACAAGGGGTAATCTCTGTGCGAACAG
>Ga0315537_1000817_pt1 | contig 24578 bp, 15 predicted proteins | sample SalMarSW160270MG_FD_203091 | JGI IMG/M metagenome (GOLD analysis project Ga0315537, IMG submission 203091) | Salt marsh sediment microbial communities from the Plum Island Ecosystem LTER, Massachusetts, United States - Salt Marsh Sediment SW1602-70 ...
AATTCGAAAACGCCTATTACAGCGTTATCAGCGACGCCATCGAGGGGTGCTTTGCTTTTGCCATCAATCCTGACACATATAAACTCAATAATAAACCTGTAGCCGGAGCGGATATCTCTGAAGCAATTAGGCGGGCTCTGGAAATAGAAGACAGGTTGGTACGGTTTTATAATGATGCTGCCGAGCAATCAAAATCACTGCTTGCCGATGTTCCCCGTGCTTTTACCCTGATAGCTAAAAAGAGGTCTGGAAGGAAGCAGACACTCGAAAGTATCCGTTATTAAATCTCTGTAGAATATCGATAGAGAAAAAACAGGGAAACTATGCGCTATATTATCTACGGGGCAGGCGGCATCGGCAGTATCATGGGGGGGCACCTGTTTCGCACCGGACATGATGTCGTCCTCATCGGCCGAGCCGGTCATGTCAATGCTATCAATAATAACGGGCTCCGCCTTATCACGCCGACCGGCACTCATGTTTTACAGATACCGTCCGTCACCTCCCCGGAACAGATTGACTATCGACCGGATGACGTCGTTTTCCTCTGTATGAAGGGACAGGACACGGAAGCAGCCCTGCAAAATCTGAAAGCGGTAATCGCTGACATCCCTGTCTTTTGTTTTCAGAACGGGGTACGCAACGAGGAGATAGCGATGAAATACTTCACCGGAGTCTACGGCGTCATGGTGCGGGTCGGTGCCGTATACTTGAAAGACGGTGAGGTCATTGCCCGCCGCGACCCGCCCGGGTGGTATATCATCGGACGGTACCCCCAGGGAACCGATGAGCTTACCGAAACCGTAGCCGATGCCCTGCGAACGGCAGGCTATTTTATCAGGACGGTTAACGATGTCATGCCGTATAAATGGGGTAAGCTCATGGCTAATGTCGGCAACGCCGTCGGTGCTATTACCAGCTGTAGCTGGCAGGACATGATGCCTATTTTCCGCGCTGTGGGTGAAGAAGCTGCGAAAGTGGTGGAAAAGGCTGGTATTAAATGGATTTCCCAGGAGCAGGTCGCCAAAGACTGGCCGGAAATCACGGCGCCGCTGCGCGGCCAGCTCAACACGGAGGCCCAGAGCTCAACCTGGCAGAGTCTGGCACGCCATCAGGGCAGCGTCGAGACCGATTTTCTTAACGGCGAGATAGTACGGGTGGCGAAGAAACTCGGACTAAAAGCGCCGCTCAACGAGAAGCTGGTTGAAATCACCCGGGAGATGGCGGCAAACCACGAACCACCCGGCAAGTATACTTTAGCCCAGCTGAGTGAAATCCTCGGCCTGGAAGGTAATAATAAATTATAAATCCTAGTGGTCGTTGCCGAACGGGTGAATATCCGCCATAATAATCGGCCAGTCCGCTTTCAAGAGACCCCCCGGCCAGTGCGGCAGGAAAGGTGGCGTGACGACGGCGGTCGATTTTGTAAACGCGTGTCTTTCCTCTTCCTTGCCCAGGCATATCTCGAACTCCGCCCCTAAATCGGTGGGGTCGTCGGGGTCTGTCCCCAGGAAGCACATCACCTGCGTCGTGGGATGAGTGTGCGGATTATCGGGGTCCGGGCCGATTCTATAGGGTGCTTTCTTCATGCTTTCATAGAGCATCACGAAGTCGAACCCCGCCTTCTCTTTGGTAACGACGAACGATATATAGCCGCCCCCATCGTCCCGGTTCAACGGACCGTAATGCCAGGCGCCCTTCCGCGAGAAAGACAGCGGCATAACGTATTTCCTGGTATCGGCGCGCCAGCCCACCACCGGGGTCGGTTTGTTATTGGTTTTAAACACTGTCTCTTTATATTGCGGCGCAATTGATATCTCATAATAGAAAAATCTCTCGTACAGGAAATTAACGGTTGCCGGGAAATGCGGCATGCCCTTGGGGATGGCTACGGCGGTAGTGGTGGTAATCATATGCGTTTCCAGATTTTCACCCAGGCACAGCTCTACTTCCGCCCCCAACTCACCGATATCGTCCATGTCAGACCCGGCAAACAGCAGCACCTGGTCGAAGTCATGCACATGCGGTTTATCGGGATTCTTACCTATTTTCCCCGCCGTCCAGAAAGTCCCGTATTTTATATGGGCGTCTATCCCTAGGTATTTACCGTCCATGACGCATTCCTGCCGCAGACCGCCCTGTTCGTATTCTTTAAACTTTAGAGTTTTTACGTGTTTCCCGTATTTTGTCGCTGCCATTAGCTTAATCTCCCTTCATTAATATAAACATAATACACGGGGGAACCTCCGTAATACAAATTACTTTTTCATAGGTTTTATCTGAATTTGGTTTATGGATGCTTACCTCACCCCTGGCCCCTCTCCAGCCGAAAACATCGGTGAGACACCGCAATTATAACTGGCTGGAGAGGGGAGTAAGTAAAAGAGGGGGCAAAGCCCCCTCTTAAAAAACACTCCCCCTCTCAAACAGACTAAACAATGAGCATAAAATATATATCTGTTTGAGAGGGGGTCAGGGGGAGAGCATCTTAAATCAACCAAAACTAAACCAGACATTTATTTAATAATAATTAAGGATGATTCTTGATAACATAACCAATACGGGCTGATTTTATTACGTCTAAATGATATACTGGGTAGGTCGGGTTGAAGAAAAAACGACCTAACCGCCCGAAACGCAGAAAATGAATGGTGGAGTATTATTATATCTTTTATGCTCTACCGCAGGAAACATGGTTGAATACTCAATTATGGATTAGTGTTATCTTGAATAAATAGGAGAAATATGACCATACAACCAAATCAGCCTGAAGACTGGGCGCAGTTGACTCCGGAGCAAAAACGGCAACGGAGGCTGGAAAATCTGACCAATACAAAAGGGATGAACTTTGCCAGTCCGGAAGCGGAAAAAGCCTACAAGGTAAGGACGCAGCGGATGGTGGACGTCTATAACCTCAGAGAACCTGACAGGGTCCCGGTAAACCTGCCCGTGGGAAACCTGCCGCTGACGATGGCAGGTCTGAACGCGCACACCGCCATGTACGATTATGAAAAAGCCCTGGAAGCCACTAATAAATTCAACGAGAAATACGCCGAAGAACTGGAATATTTTGCCGGTCCCTATATCACTCCCGGCCGGGTACTGGAGATTCTCGACTATAAAATTTACGCCTGGCCCGGACACGGAATTTCTGAAGATGCCGGTGGTTGGCAGTTCAAGGAAGGCGAATATATGACGGTTGATGAATATGACGAACTGATTCGCGACCCTACCGATTTCTGGCTGAGGACTTACCTGCCCCGTGTCTTCGGTATCCTGGAACCTTTGCGGATGATTCAGCCGCTCACCAATATTACGGAAAGCGTTCATATCGGGCAGTTTATGCCTCTAGCCATGCCGCCGGTACAGGAGATGCTCCAGAAAATGCTGGATGCCGGTAAAGAATATCAGAGGATGGTGCAGGTAATGATGAAGAGGGGTGGCGGCCTGTCCCGGGGCTTTGTCGGTATGATGATGGGCGGTTTTTGTAAAGCCCCGTTCGATACACTCGGTGATACCCTCCGGGGAACTCTGGGCATCATGAAAGACATGTTCCGCTGCCCGGATACACTGTTAAAAGCTCTGGACGTGATAGCTGATTTGTCCATTAATACTATTCTGAAATCGCCGAATATTAATAATATGACCATAGTCATGTACCCGCTTCACAAGGGCGCCGACGGCTGGATGTCGCAGGAGCAGTTCGATACTTTCTACTGGCCGTCGCTGAAGAAGGTTATGGATGCCTTTATTCAGGAAGGCCTTATCCAGAACCTCTTCGCCGAGGGCGGTTTTAATACCCGCCTCGAAAGCGTTAATGTCTTCCCCAAGGGCGCTGTTACCTGGTATTTTGACAGGACGGATATGGCCCGGGCTAAAGAGATACTCGGCGCCAACTGCTGTCTGCAGGGTAATGTACCGTCGTCGATGATAGTTACCGGTCAGCCCGAAGAGGTCAAAGAGTATTGCCGTAATCTTATAGAGGTCTGCGGCAAAGGCGGCGGGTACATCCTGGCGGCGGGTTCGATAGCCGAGAACCCGAAGCTGGAAAACCTCAAAGCAATGGTACAAGCCTCCAACGAATACGGCTATTATAAGAAATAAAAACCCTAAACTGTTTATCGGACGTTAGATAGACTAATCGCCCCGGTAATATCGGTCTCCCCTGAGACCTCGGAGCAGGTTGCGGACCTTTTTCCAGAGTGTGTTGGCGTTATCCACGCGTTCTTCGGGCGCCTGTATATCACCGTATCGTACACCGGAATATAAATCGGTAATCTGATTTACCGGTTCGGTACCTTCGGGTACGCGCTTACGCAAACGCTCGGCGTACTCGGTTACCGTTTCCTGCCGACGGCGCGGTACCCCGGAACGTTTCCCCTCCCACAATAAGTAACGGTATATGTCGCGTATATCGAGTCTGCCTTCGGGATTATCTTCAAACGGATATCCCGCCAGAGCCGGCTTCGGTTTCCTTCTGAACTTCTGGCCTATCGATTTGAAAAACAACCGGAAATCATCGCGTATATCCTTAAGGTTCCATAAGGATTCGTGGATTTCTTCAATATCGTCTTTATCCTTGCGGCCGAGGTACCGGGATATGGTTTTTGCCAGGATATAGACCACCACGCCTACGATAAGGGCTACTATCACCCATTTGATGGCTGTTTCCACTCCCGGTGGTATTGAAAAGTTCCCACCCGTTGCCTCTTCGAAGGGAGAGCCGGGGGTTACATTTTCGGTAGGGACTTCGACGTCCGTTCTAAGGAGGTTGATAAACCACTGAATCACGGCGAAGATAGCCTGGAGGAGCCAGTCCAGCGGGACCGAGAGTAACTCTATTATTTTCCCGAATCCCTCGCCGACGTATTTAGTGCCGCGTTCGATGATCTGGAAAAAGTCTTTAGAAAAAACGGTGGCGACCACGAAGCCTACGGCTATAAGCCCGCCGATTACCCCCAGCATCATCGGCAGCCAGCGCCATACCGAGGTTAGTGCCGCCTCTTCGCGCGGCATCGATTGGTGCATCTGCGAAAGATGGCAGATAGCTATGGAGATAAGCCCGAAGAAGAAGAAAGCAATAACAAAAAGCCCGATTTCGGCGCCCGGTCCCTCGGTGCTATCCCCCGAGGTGATCTGCCATATTATTATTAGTGCAATGAGGAATATCATCCCGACGATGAACGAGGTGTATATATCTCTGAAGTAAGATGTCGTACGCCCCAGGATAATGCCGCGCCACCACAGGTATACAAGTACCGGCAGGGCGATTATCAGTGGGTGAGGGTTACTAAAGGTATTCGCCAGAGACTCGCCGAAGAAGCGGAACCATCCGCCATCCCAGAATCCCCCACCGGAGGGATATTCAATCCGGAGTACCACGAACATGGTAATCACCCCGCAACCGATAACAACGCTTCTTATAAGCCACAGTGGCCAGTTCTGCCTGGTGGCTATCCTGGTGACAACCAGGGAGATTACCAGCACGATAATCAATGCCCCCAGGCTTATGGGCGTTCTTTGTTCGGAAAACATCTGCCATGTTCCCATCCACAAGAGCCAGGGGAATACCCAGAACGATTCCATGAGGATTACCGACAGCGGGTAGAAACCGTTATTCAACAGATTTATTTTTTTCAGTCTATTTATCATGATAGATAGATGTGCGTTTCCTTACTTTTCCACCATGTTTATTTCTTTCAATACGTCCCAGGCAATATCATCCTTGATTTGGTAAACAGGCAGGGTACCTGTATCGGTTTTCAGATCTTTGCCTCCTATCTTGATGAGAGCTATGCTGCGTCCAACCCTCTTTAAATCTAATAACGTCGCAATCGTCTCTTCGTTAGCCTGGGCCGTTATTACTACGAGCGTGCTTCCCCAGGGTAGATTCCGCACTTCCTGCCTGATAAATTTAGAAATGCTGATTGACTCGACCTGGTGAAGCTGCGCCAGGGATTCCAGTATTCGTGTTAACTGCTCGGGGTGTCGACTATGAGGAACATTGACCATACCCTGGGAAAAGCGTGTTATCTGGTTGGCATAAAGACCCACGCGGAAACCGGCATCAAGTGCGTGCTGTGATATCGCCGCTGCTGCCATAATTCCTACCTCTTGAAGCTGCGCAACGCTTCCCCAGAAAGGGACATCCGTGGTACGTACGTCGAGGAAAACGCTCAGGTCTACCGTCGTTGTCGGTTCGAATATGCGTGTCTGTATCTTACCGAGACGGGCGGTACTCTTCCAGTGTATCCGCTTCAGGCTGTCGCCTGACTGGTAGTCCCTGACTCCGGCCGTGAGTACCGGGTCCTGAAATAGATGTTGTTTTAACCGGATATCCCCGAAGAGCTGTTTGGACGGTATACCCAGCCTGTCCAGCGGTATTAGCCTTGGGTATACGAAGAGATAGTCTATCTTATCGATACTTAGCTCTTTATTAAAAAATCCGAATAGGTCACCCGAGCGGATGTGCGTCGGCCCGAAGAGAAAACACCCTCTCCGCTCGCAGCGCATAGGAAAGCGGCGTTTTACCCGGTGGTACCAGTTAATGGGGAACATATTGGTGAGGATAGCGCGTTCTTCCAGGGTGGGGATTGCCTTTCCTTTCAGGAGGGTGACCTGCTCGGGAAGTTCATCCTCGATTTTTATCCAGGGCAGTGGGAGGAGCTTGCGGTTGGCTACTTCTATCTCGTAAACAATTTCATCCCCGGAAAAGACCTTGTTGCGGCTCAGACGGCGCTGGTATTCGACGCGGTTAAGACAGTAGCGGTTCCAGAGGCGCGAAATAACGGCGGTCAATATGAATAACAGTGAAATCAGAACGAGGGCTACCTGGTTCAATATCAGGCTGATAATCAGTACTGTTACGGCGATGAAAATCCAGAGTTCGCCCCGCATTACCTATCCTTCTCCGGGGACGGCTTCTTCTTCTACCGGAACGAACACGGAGTCGATTATCTCCTTGATGGTCGGTTCCGCTTTATAACCGCGGAGACGACTCTCCGATTTGGGTATGATGCGGTGTATCAGTACCGGAGTAACCATATACTTGATATCATCGGGGGTTACGAACGACCTGCCCCGGAGAGCGGCCAGGGCTTGTGACGCGTTATACAACGCCAGCATAGCCCGGGGGCTGGCGCCGAGTTCTATCGAAGGGTGCTCACGGGTGGCATGAATAACCCGGATAACATAGTCCTCGACATCGGCGGCAACATGCACCTCGAGGCAGGCTTTCTGCATCTGGATGAGTTCATCGGCGGAAATGGCGGGCGTCAGTTCGTCCAGCGGGTCCGAGCTTTTGAAGCGGGACAATATCAGGCGGTCGTCCTCGACGGAAGGGTAACCTATCTGGATTTTCAGAAGAAAGCGGTCGAGTTGGGCTTCGGGCAGGGGGAAGGTGCCCTCCAGCTCGATGGGGTTCTGCGTGGCCATCACCAGGAAGGGACGCGGCAGCGGTTTGGTCTCACCCTCGGCGGTGACCTGGTGTTCCTGCATGGCTTCCAGCAGGGCTGACTGCGTCCGGGGAGTTGCCCGGTTAATCTCATCCGCCAGCACCACCTGCGACATTATTGGTCCCGGTCGGAATTCAAAATCCGACGTTTTCTGGTTATAAATATATGTACCGGTGATATCGGATGGCAGAAGGTCCGGGGTGCATTGAATGCGCCTGAAGCTGCATCCCATTGACTTGGCAAGTGATTTTGCCAGCATCGTCTTACCCAGTCCCGGGACGTCTTCAAAGAGGATGTGCCCCTCGCAGAGCAGGGCAATTATCGCCAGCTCCACCACCTCGCCTTTACCCACGATTACCTTCTCGACATTTTCCTTTACTTTATTGGCGGTTTCCTTTATCTGTTGAACGACAGCATCTTCCATATCTCACCACTTTCCGTTTTATTATATCAGCACACTTACGCATTTGTCACGATTCTGGACGTCGGCGGACCGCCGGGAGACCCGGGAATTATACCGGTTTCGTTTGGTTTTGGCTGATTTAGGATGCTCTCCCCCTGATCCCCTCTCAAACGGATTATTATTCAGTACACATATTTTATTTTGTTTAAAAGGGGTCAGGTAAGCACCTGCCAAAAAAATGCAAAAAATTATACATTAGATATATGTAGTTAATCGCGTCTTCAGCAGCCTGAAAACCATTGACAACATTTTTCGGCAGGCGTATAATTATTGTAACCGATATATCGTTATAGAGCAGATTTGATATATCTGCGGGAGAGAATCATGTTCAATGCACCGCATCACAAGAACCATGATTTTATGAGACCGAGACATGAAAGACCCTTCCAGAGGGGCGACTTCAAATATATTATACTGCATTTTTTAAAGGATAAGCCCAGCTACGGGTACGAGATTATGAGAGCGCTGCAGGAACGTTTTCACAGTTTCTACGTGCCGAGTCCGGGTAGTATCTACCCCACCCTGCAGATGCTGGATGAAATGGGTTATGTTACCTCCATCGAACAAGAAGGCAAGAGGGTATATACCATAACCAACGAAGGCCGTGAGTTTCTTGATGAACAGAAGGAATTCGCGGAAAGGATGCGTGGCCAGATTAAAGACTGGTGTAATCTCGAGAATATCGACGATATAAGTAAAACGATGCATGAGTTTGATAAACTGGCTCACTTGCTGAAGGATAACGTACGCATTGCTGACGCTGAAAAACTGAGTCGCATACGCCAGGTTCTTTCCCACGCCTATGAAGAAATATCCAAAGAATAGGGCTGGATTAATTGCAGACTGTTCGGGTCTGTATGCGGCCCGTATTAACCTGGTTATCCGGGACTATATAAACGTGAAATGAAAATCATTATAAGATTAATAGGCTTCGTCCAGAGATACTGGCCCATGCTGTTGCTGGCTTTTTTCTGCCAGCTTTTCGCGACGGCCTTCGGTATCGTCATACCCCGCATGCTCGGCAATGGCATTGATGATGTTATCCAGCTATCACAGACCACAGGGTCTACGAATCCAATTATCATCGTTGCGGTGGTAGTGGTGGCTGCCGGTCTCTTCAGGGGCTTGGCGATGTACGGCAATCGCTATTTCAGCGAAGTTGTTTCTCAGAAAGTCTCCTATAATATAAGGAATGCCCTCTATGACCGGTTGCAGCGCCTCAGTTTCCAGTTCCATGACCAGAACCAGACCGGACAGCTCATGTCCCGGGCTACAGTCGATGTTGAAGCCACGCGCATGTTCTTCTCTATGGGCTTGCTCGGGATAATACAGATATTGCTCATGTTCCTGGGTGTAGCTTTTATGATACTGTCGATAAACTGGCAGATGGGATTGGTGGTTTTAGCGTTCACTGTCCCTGTTGCCATGCTGGCGATGAACTTCGGCAGACGTATCCGGCCTATCTGGCTCAAGGTACAGCAGATGCTGGGTTTCATGGGTACCACTCTGGAAGAAAGCCTGGCCGGTGTCAGCGTGGTCAAAGCATTCTCGCAGCAAAAAGAAGAAACCAGAAAATTCAGCGCTCAGGTGGAAACCCTCTATAACGAACAGATGAGTGCTGTCCGCCTCATGGCCATTAACATGCCCACCATGGTGCTACTCGTCGGTTTACCCGTTGTATTTATCCTCTGGTACGGCGGCTCTCAGGTTATCAACGGTGCCATGACCGTCGGTGAGGTAACGCAATTTATCCTCTATCTGGGTCTGCTGATGATGCCTATACGACAGCTGGGAATGATGGTTAACCTCTACTCCCGCACCGTTTCCGCCGGACAGCGTATCGTGGAGATACTGGATACCGAATCGGAGGTGCTGGAAAGCCCTGACGCCGTCGACCTGGGCAGGGCTAAGGGGCAGGTCTCTTTCCAGAACGTGAGTTTCAGCTATGATAAAATCAGCCCCGCTTTAAAGGATGTAAGCTTCGATGTACAGCCTGGACAGCTCGTAGCCTTGCTGGGGGGCTCGGGCAGCGGTAAAAGCACCGTCGCCAATCTTCTGGCAAGGTTTTATGATGTCAGCGAAGGTAAAATCACCCTGAATGGCGTTGATATTCGTGATATCACCCTGCCGTCGCTGCGCCGGAATGTCGTTACCGCCCAGCAGGACGTTTTCCTGTTTTCCTCTACCATTAAAGAGAATATTGCCTACGGCGCGGTAGACGCTGACCTGGACCAGATAATCGAGGTGTCCAAGGCCGCCCAGCTCCATGACTTCGTCCAGGCTTTACCCAAGGGTTATGATACCTGGGTTGGAGAACGTGGCGATACCCTTTCGGGCGGCGAAAAACAGCGGTTGTCTATCGCCCGCACCCTGCTGGTTAATCCCAGCGTTCTTATTCTGGATGATTCCACTGCCAGCGTCGACTCGGAAACGGAGAAGCTTATTCGTCGGGCGCTGGACGAACTAATTAAGGGCAGGACTACCTTCATTATTACCCATCGTGTGGCGCTGATTAAAAATGCTGACCTTATTCTCATGTTCCAGGAAGGCGAACTTGTCGAGAAAGGTAAACACGACGAGCTTATGGCTAAAAACGGCCTGTATAGAGAAGCATACGAGACACAGTTAATGATTGACCAGGAATCTGAATCAAGCCAGGAGGAGAGTTAACTATGTTCCACGGAGGTGGCGGTGGCGGATTTGCGCACCGTCATGGCGGTGACCAGTTCGATTCTGACGAAGTACTGGGTAAGGTATACGATAACCGTGTTGTCGCCCGGTTACCTAAATATCTGGCGCCCGTAAAAGGCTGGATAGGAATCGGATTCATCGGTATTATATTCCATACCCTGTCAGCACTGGCCTTACCTTTGATGGTGGGCATCGCCGTGAACAATATGATTAAAGGTGACTTTAACGCCCTATCTATTGTCGCTATCGTCTACTTCGCAATTTTGCTGGCACAATGGGGCGGACAGTATCTGGAAACGCTGTACCTAGCTTATGCCGGTCAGACAATTATATATCGGATGCGTACCGAGATGTTCGAGCATTTACACCGGCTTTCTATGAGCTTCTTTGACACCCATCAGGTCGGTAAACTTATGTCCCGTGTACAGAACGACGTACAGCAGGTACAGGAGCTGCTGACTCAGGGTATCTTTCAGCTTGTCACCAGCCTGCTTACTCTGGTGGGTATCGCCATCATCATGCTCGTCATTAACTGGAAGTTAGGCCTGATTACCCTTTCGGTTGCACCGGTGCTGGCTATCGCTATTATCATCTGGCAGAGATACGCCCGTAAGGCGTTTTCCAACGTAAGAAGGGCGATTGCCACGGTCAACTCGCAGCTTCAGGAAGACATGGCTGGCGTAAGGGTCGTCCAGAGCCTTTCCCGCGAGAATGAAAACCTCGAGCAGTTCGACGAGGTCAACCGGGCGCATCTTAACGCCAACGTAATCGCCGTCAGGCTGGAAGGGCTGATGATGCCGCTGGTGAACCTCCTCACCGGTATCGCTTTCGGTATCGTTATCGTCATCGGTGGTTTTCAGGTCCTGGATGGTTTCATGGAGGCTGGCTTCCTCCTCAGCTTTCTGATATACGTTCAGCGTTTCTTTGAGCCTATTATGCAGCTGGCTATGCAGTACACCCAGCTTCAGAGGGCTATGGCTTCGGGAGCCCGTATTTTCGAAATGCTGGATATTGAACCCGATATCGAAGACCGGCCCGACGCGGTTGAATTACCGACGATTAAAGGTGAGGTAAGCTTTAAAGATATTAACTTCGGCTACGAAGCTGATAAAGATATCCTTCACGACATCAACCTCACCGTTAAACCGGGCGAAACGGTGGCAATCGTGGGGCAGACGGGCTCCGGTAAGAGCAGCCTGGTGAATCTCGCCGCCCGCTTCTATGAAGTGGAAAAGGGTACCGTCACCGTAGATGGTTACGATGTGCGTACCGTTACCCAGCAGTCCTTGAGGCAGCAGATAGGTATCGTACCTCAGGACCCCATACTCTTCTCCGGTACTATCGGTGAGAATATTAAATTCGGTAAACCGGATGCCACTGACGAAGAAGTTACCGAAGTTGCTAAAACGGTAGGAGCCCATACTTTTATCAACCGACTGAAAAACGGTTACGAGACGCCCGTCGGGCAGCGCGGTCATAATCTCAGCGCCGGTCAGCGACAGCTTATCTGCCTGGCCAGGGCGGTGCTGTCTAATCCGCGTATCCTGATTCTCGATGAAGCCACCTCAAACGTTGATACACATACGGAACGCGTTATGCAGCGGGCGCTGCGTAAAATCTCCAAAGAGCGTACCACTCTCACCATCGCCCACCGTCTTTCCACCGTAACCGGTGCCAGCCGTATTATCGTCCTCAAAGAGGGTAAAATCATTGAGGAAGGTAATCATAAGGAGTTGATAGCGCTGGACGGCATCTATGCCCACATGTTCAAGACCTTGAGCGAATCCTCCTCCGAATAGGTGACTGGACTCTGGCAAAGTGCTAGAATAAACCCAAAATTACATCTGTCTGGAGGTGTCTTATGCCCATCAAAGCATATTACCTGACGCCGGATGGCAATCTACAGCGTGACCTTTCCCGGGAGCAAATCATTGCAGCCTACGATTCAAAAAAGGGCTTGCTCTGGGTGGATATCTCGGAGACTACCGAGGAAGACGGACGGTTTTTAGAGCAGGACCTCCATCTACACCATCTCGCCGTCGAAGACTGCGTTTCCTTTGATATTCACCCGCCGAAAATCGATAATTTCGATGATTACCTCTTCGTCGTTGTACACGGTATAAACCATGTTATAGAGTCGGACACCGTTGAGACGGCCGAGATAGGTATATTCATCGGCAAGAACTTCGTCATCAGCAATCATAATTATCCCTCCTACAGCGTCAGCTACATTCAGCAAAAAATTGAAGAAAACGACCGTTTGATGCGGCGTGGCTCCGATTTCCTCACCCATGCCCTGATTGATACCTTCATTGATAATGTCATGCCCACGATTGACCGGATGACCGATTTTGCCGAGGAGATAGAGGAAGAAGTAATCCACCGCCCCCAGCCGAATGTCCTTGACGCCATCATGAAGCTCAAGCGTTCCGCCCTCAAAGTCCACCGTGTTATGGCGCCGCAGCGTGATGTGCTTAACCGTTTCAGCCGCGGTGAATTTCCGATGATAAAAAAAGAAGCCCAGATATTTTACCGGGATATTTATGACCATGTAGTGCGTATTGAGGATTTGAACCAGAGTATTCTGGACCGGGCTGATAATGCCCTCGCTACCTATCTTTCCTCTATTGCCAACAAGCAGAATGAGACGATGAGAGTTTTATCCATTGTCGCTACCATTTTCCTCCCGTTAATGCTTCTGGTGGGAATTTACGGCATGAACTTTGACAATATGCCGGAGTTACAATGGTCCTGGGGATATTTCATGGTGCTCGGGATTATCGGCTTCGTCGTCCTCGTTCTGGTCTGGCGGTTCTGGGCCAGCGGCTGGTTCGCCTGGGGTAAGCGTAAAATGACCTGGGTCAAACCCTTCGTTGTAGAGGGGAAAAAGATACAGGGTTATCTTACCCCCAATATAATACGCCGGCAAAAACAGTCCGGCAATTCAGATGACGAGGAAAAAACAAGGAGAGAAGAAAATGGGTAAACGATCGGGAAAAAGAGAAGTAGATATAACTAAACGTGAAGAATTGGTCCACCGCCTGGAGCGTATCACCGAACTCCCCCTTCTTGTCCTTGCCTTCATCATGATACCCCTCCTGGTAGGGCCATTGCTCTGGGACATGTCACCGGGGGAAGAGAGTACATTTTTAATACTTAACTACTTCATCTGGGCGCTGTTTGCCGTTGACCTGATAATTAAAGTGGCAATTGCCCCCCGCCGGCCCCAGTATCTCCGCCGGCACTGGCTGGAGGTGCTAGTTGTCGCCGTCCCCTTCTTTCGGCCGCTGCGCATATTACGTATAATTATCTTCGGCTCTCGCGCTTGGGTCGGTATGCGGCGACTGGTCAATGTCGATTTCCTGCTTGTCTACGGAATCGGACTGGTGGTGATAGCCGCTACCATCGTTGCCTCGGTGGAAGGTGGTGTCATGTCATCAATTCATTCTTTTTCTGATGCTCTGTGGTGGGCGTTTGAAACCATCACTACCGTCGGCTACGGCGATATGGTCCCCGTAACGCTGGCGGGAAGGGCCGTTGCCGTCGTTTTAATGCTGGGAGGCATCGCCTTCTTCAGCGGTGTCACCGCTAATCTGGCTTCATTTCTCATCAAAGGAAAAGACTCGGAAAAGAAAGATATAGGCCGCCTCGTGAAGGAAGTCGAAGGACTCCGTCAGGAACTGTCCCGGTTGCGTCCCGAATAGGATAGCTCAGGTAAGAAACGGCGATTAATCAGTCCCTGGGCACTACCTCTATTTCGATGGGCACCAGGTATTTCTTGTATTTACCCTTCACCGCTACCAGGCGGATAGCGTGTAGCTCGTGCCCGGGATTTTCTCTTGCTACCTGTTCAAACAAACCCTGAGTAGCGGTAATATATTCGCTCATCAACCGGGGATTTCCCGGGGCGACTATTCTGCCTTGTCGTTCTACCTTTACCGGGGACTCCGTTGGCGGTCTTTGTTTCCGGGCTATCTGGGTAAGAGATAATCCGGACTCCTGTTGACGTTTCACGCTTTTAATAATATCAATGATATCGTCCTCGTATACGCCCACGACCCCCTTGCGGCGTCCCTGGCCTCTCAGCCTGGGCCTGGGGATGATACCCAGGTCTTTAAGACGGTTGAGCCTGGGATAAGTCAATCCTGTCTCGGCTAGCACCTCATTGGTAGTTTTCATATCTGATTTATATACATAATAACTGATAATGAAAATCAGGGCAATATTACTATAATTTGGAGCTGTTTTTTCATGGTGATTTTTACACACTCACCCCCTTTGTCCCCCTCTCAAAACTCTCTCCTATCCAGCCATCAATTTCTATGGTTTTTTACCAGTGATTCCGGCTGGAGAGGGGATAAGGGGTGAGGTATCTTCTTATAATAATTTTATCAGAACTGATAAACATTTTATCGGCAGTTGCGGGTATCTATGATACCTTTTTCTCATGACCGTAACTTACTGGTTCTTACCAATATAACGCTTCATATTATCTTTATATTCGGTTAGGATTTTTTTATGTTTTGTTTACCACATTTATTGTACATTAGTACCACTTATTCACTAAGGGCGGATGGTATTGAGGAAACGATTAGGCGGTCTTTTTGTAGCTGTGGTGCTTATCATGGCACTGGCATTTCTGGCGATAGACGTAGGATTTTCCCTCTATAGAAACGACCGGTTTGACGAAGCTTCACCGGTATGTACTCTAAATGTGTTGAGTGGTGATATCAAGGTATTACCCGCTGATGCCTTTATGTGGGAGCAAGCTGTGGATGGTATGGTACTGGAACCGGGAAGCCGCATCAAGACGGGCGCGAATTCTTACGCTTCGCTTACTTTTTCTGAGGGCACCACGACATCAATCGAGCCTGATACCGATTTGATTATAGACCAGCTGGGGGACGGTGATTCGACTCAGGCAAACAGTATCCTTTTAAAACAGCGTTCCGGCAAGACCTGGAATCAGGTGGCGAAAAGGTCTGAGGATGATAGTTCATTCCAGATTCAGACAACCTCCGCCAGTATCGTCGTCTACGGTACCCTTTTCTCAACCGAGATTGACGAATCGGGAACCACCCTGGTTCAGACAGCCGAAGGACTGGTTAATGTAAGCGCCGAGGGCCAGGCGGTGCTGGTATCAGAAGGCCAGCAGACAACTGTCCGCAGCGGTGCCGCTCCCGCTATCCCCGCACCGACGCCACCCGCCGACAATGAGCTGCTTTTTACGGTTGATGCAGCGGTGACTGGTCGTGTTGTAAGCCCCGGCGGTTCCAGCACCGGTTTTCTTCCGGACGGGTCAACCGTTAACCAGATTTCCGGCTCCCGGGTCTTTTCACTCGATGATTCGAGTCAGATGATACTAATCCCTGAGCCCGTTGAGGGCGAATACTCGGTTGTGCTGTCCGGTGATGTCGGCGCTACCGGTACCTACTCCGTCGAAGGCTTTTCCGGGGGTGAAAGTACCTTTGTAAAAACCGAATCCGCCAATATTACGTCAGAAGAAGGGCTGGTTTTGAGACTGCATCTCGATGTTCTTGATGGCCTGGTGAAAGGGGTCACAGCATTGACGTCTGATGAGTCTCCCGAACAGGATACCGCGATTTCAGCGACGGGTAATGAAAATGCCTCCACTCAATTGAATGAGGAGAACACCGAAGGTGAAGTTCCCTGGTACCGCTCGCTGGGCTCCTATACCTCGAGCTCTTGGATTGTAATCGTAAGCATCGTCACTCTGTTCGCTTTGATATTCATTCTTGTATGGAAAAGGACGTAATGACTGGGGAAGGTTTGATTCAAGGAGAAAGATGTTTCAATTAACCATCCATAATTTTGTTCAGTTCGCCAGCCTGATTATTTATATAATTCTGATTTCATTAGTCCTCTATTCCAAGAGGGCTAAACTGAAGAGATTATTCACTCTTTTCCTTATCGCTGCGGCGGGAATGAGCCTGACAAGTTTGCTCATGAATTTGCGGTTATCTTACGAGCAACTGGTTATCTGGAAAACCCTGATGCCGCTGTTTACGACCTGGTCGGTTATTGCCTTCGCTCACTTTATCGCTGCTTCTTATCAACGGGATACTGGAAAGATTGCCCGAATGGGATATTTATGGCTGGCTATTACTTCTGTTCTGGTGGTCTCGGGCACTCTGACTCAGGGCTTGGCTTTCCTCAACAACGAGGTAATTACATCATTTTACAGGCAGGTAATAAATGCCCTTGCCTATATCAACGTTTTGATTATAATCATGGTAGGCGTCTTTCTCATCAGGATACTTAAAGAGACTAACAATCCTGAAGAAAGAAACAAGACCTTCTATCTTCTGACCGGTCTCGGCATTATGGCCGTCGCCAGTGCTGTAAATGTTATTTTCCAAAATACCAATTATAGTTTCTCTCATATCGGGTATATCGCGAATGCGGTATTAATAACCTATACCCTTATCAAACACCGGTTGCTTGATATTCAGATAATCATGAGAAAATGGATAGTTTATACCGGGGTGACCGTGTGCATTACACTGGCATACCTTGCCCTGTTGCTGGTTCTGAGTAATCTATTACGCCTTTTACCGCCTCAACTCGGTATACCGACAACTATTGTTATGGTGGTTCTCTTCGCTTACCTTTTCAACTGGGCAAAGTCAGCCCTGGACAGGGGCGCCGATAGACTATTCTACGGGAAACGGTATATTCATCGGCAGATGCTTCTGACTTTTGCCAGTAAAATGAGTCATTTCATTAATATTAAGGAAATCGCCGATGCTTTAACGGGACCGCTGGCAAAAGCAGTTCGCGTCAGACAGGTCGGGCTGCTCTTGCCGGTAAAGAATCGTTATGCCACCAAGTTCATCCTCAAACTGGATGATGAAGATCAGGTAGCACCCCTGATATTACATAATGACAGCCCCCTTATTCAATGGATGGCGAATAAAGGTAAGATTGTTTTGAGAGAGAATATAGAAAATGACCCTCAATTCAGTAAGCTGTCGGCCGAGGAAAGGAAGGCGCTTGTTGACTCCCACGTGGAAGTCCTCTGCCCCATAACCACCAAACATCAGCTCCTGGGTATCCTGGTACTGACTGAAAAATATCCGAAAGGTCATTACTCCCGTGATGATATTGACCTGATTACCACCCTGGCTCAGGAATCTGCTGTGGCTATAGAAAATGCCCAGATTTATGCCGCCGCCAAAGAAAAGGCTGATACCGATGAGTTAACCGGATTGCGTAATCACCGGTATTTTCAGGAGAGCCTCAATCAGGCTATTGAAGAAAGCGCTATCTCCGGTGAAGATTTTGCCTTGCTGTTCATCGATTTAGACCTGTTTAAAACCTATAATGACGTTTACGGCCATGTTATGGGTGATGAACTGCTTAAGGATTTCGGCAGACTTATCCGGCGGACTATCAGAGAGACGGATGTCGGCGCCAGGTACGGCGGTGACGAGTTCGCTTGTATCCTGATGCAAACGGGTGTCGATGGTGCTCAGAAAGTAGCCGAGAGGATTCGCCAGAAGATGGAAGACCACATGGAACAGAAAGGCGCCGCAGTTACCTGTAGTATCGGTATATCTTGCTGGCGCATCGATGGCGTTATGAGGGAAAAAATAGTTGAAGCTGCGGACCAGGCTTTATACCATGCCAAGAGGGCTGGCGGTAATCGGGTATATCTGGCCAGTAAACTCGATGTTGCTGAAAAGGCTGAGCCGGGAGTTGTGGAAAAAACCAGCAGCGATGAAGCCGTTGAGAGTATTGTTTATGCGTTGGCGGCTACGGTGGATACGCGTGACCATTATACCTATGGCCATTCCAAGGCTGTATGCCGATATGCTATCGAGCTTGCCCAGGCGGCCGGTTATTCACCGGAAGAAGTCCAGAGAATCAGGTCGGCGGCATTACTCCACGATATCGGTAAACTAAATCTTCCCGATAGTATATTGACCAAGCGCGACCCGCTAACGGATGCCGAATGGGACATGATTCGGCATCATCCCGAGCTGGGAGCCCGGATTCTCAAGTATATTGTGGGCTTAAGAGGCTGCGTGGACGCTGTCCTTTTCCACCATGAACGTTATGACGGTAACGGTTATCCCCGGGGATTGGAAGGCGAAAACATACCGCGCGATGCCCGTATCATGGCTATCGCCGACTCATATGATGCCATGACCTCGGAACGCGGCTATAAGAAAAGGGCTTTGACCGAGGAGGAAGCAATTCGGGAACTGGAAGCCTGTTCGGGTACGCAGTTTGACCCGGAACTGGTACAGCTGTTTATAAAATTGCTGGAAAAATCGGTTACACCGCAAATCATTCTGGATAACATTCTGCAAAATGAGGAACCTGCCGTAGAAAAGACAGTTAAAGAGAAATAAAAACAGGCTTTTAAAGACGGTGTATAATATATATGGGATATATAAGTATTATTAATATAAAAATTATTTAATAAATCGGGAAAAAGGAGAATAATCCTGAATTCAAAAGTGGCGATTATAGCCTTAAAGGGGTAAAATAGAATAAGTAAGAAGGAGAAATTCTTCTCTTTTTGAATCCTGCTAGTAAATAGAAATATCATGGTTAATTCTAAAAATCAACCGGATTACGGAAAAAAATCGAGTGAAAGTAGCGATACGACTCGTGAGAATGGTGGTATCCAGATAGATACCACCGAATATACCACCAGGCTGGAACTCCTTTATGAAGTCGCCAACAAAGCGACCTCCTACCCAGAGGTGCTTAAACTCATCGAAGATATCTTATCGGTAACTCAACGTATATTAAACTCGGCAGCCGTATCATTACTTATCGTCGATAATAACAAAGGCATACTCTCCTATTATCTGGCCAACGGCAAACTGAAGAGCTCGCTGAAACCGATAAAATTGAGTGAAAATTCAGGGATTGTCCGGTGGGTAGCCCGGACCGGTATGACGGTTATCGCTAACAATCCCGCTGAAGATGAGCGATTCGATGAAGTGATAGACGGCATTAATGGAACTACTACCGAGTCTCTTCTGGCCGTGCCGCTTACTCGAGGAGAGAAGGTTATCGGCGTTCTGAGAGTAGTCAACAAAGCCGACGGCGAAAAATTTACCGAACAAGACTCCGTTGTCTTATCGGGACTGGCATCCACGGAAGCGCTGGTACTGCTGGTATCGATGACGGTTCTGGCTTTGCGTAATATTGACTTAAATAGAGAAAAACCAGGAGATTCGCGGCGTACCGATAGCAGTTATTTGCACATCAGCGGCCATTCACGGAGAGTCAGGGAGTACGCTTTGTTGGCTGCCAAATACTTCTCCTTCTCCCCGGACGAGTTACAGACTATAGAGTTCGGCGCACTCCTGCATGATTTGGCGAAAATAGGTATCAGAGACCATGGATTACGTACCTCGGATTCATTAACCGATTACGAACGGATGATTTTACTGGAGCACTCGGTAATCGGGGCTGATATTATCGGTGAAATACCGTTTCTGGAAAAAGTCGCTAAAATCGTACGATATCATCACGAGCGCTACGATGGCTCGGGATATCCCGATGGACTAAAGGAAGATAATATCCCCATGTACACGCGCCTGATTACCGTCGCTGATGCGTTCGATAACATGACCACGGAATATCCGCATTATGACACATTAAGTGATGCCGAGGCTATTGCCGAACTTAAAAGGGGCGTAGGTGTCCAGTTCTGTCCTCTTATGGTCGAGGCGTTTATTGCCGAATATACCAAGCAAAAAGAAGAACAGAAGAAGGAAGAACTCGATACAATCGCGTCGGAACAGGTAAAAAAGGGCAAGCCCTCTAAAAGCACGGAGGACTCCGAGGTATGGAGAAACCGGGGTATTAATCTCCTTAGAGCCGGCCGGTATGAAGAAGCCATTGAAGCTATTGAAATGGCTATCGATATTAATCCCAACAATGCTGTCGCCTGGAGGAATAAAGGTACGGCCCTGGGTAGACTGGGTAAGGATGTCACGGCCCTCAGAGCTATAACCAGGGCTATAGAACTCGACCCGGGTAGCGCCGCTTCCTGGCACAATAAAGCAACCGCTTTATACAGGTTGGGAAGGAATAAAGAAGGCAAACAAGCCAAAGCTATCGAAAAGCAAATAAAGAAAAAAGCCGAGCAGGCGGAGAAATATCACGCCAAAAAAGAAACCGAAACAGCTGCACAGGTTATTGAAGCGGAGAGACTGTCTCAGGAAAAGGCCGAAGAAGAAGCTAAAGAACGAGCTAGGCTAGAGGCTGAAGAAAAAGCCAGAGCCGAAGAGGCCGAGAGACTGGCTCAGGTAAAAGCCGAAGAAGAAGCTAAAGAACGGGCCAGGCTAGAGGCTGAAGAAAAAGCCAGAGCCGAAGAGGCCGAGAGACTGTCTCAGGAAAAGGCCGAAGAAGAAGCTAAAGAACGGGCCAGGCTAGAGGCTGAAGAAAAAGCCAAAGCCGAAGAGGCGGAGAGACTGTCTCAGGTAAAAGCCGAAGAAGAGACCAAGGAAAAAGTTGAAGAAGAAGCTGGAGAACCGGCCAGAATAGAAACTAGAGAAGCTGTCGGGGCATTAAAAATCAAAGATGAGGAAAGTTTTGAATCTGCTGATAACTGGCGGAGCCGAGGTACTGCCCTTGTAAGAGAGGGTAGACATGAAGAGGCCCTCAAGGCATTCATGAAAGCTATTGAACTAGATCCTAAATATACCGTACCCAAGAGGAAGAAGTTCGTATCTGTATTTCGTATAGGAGCAACTACTGGAGCTGTAGAAGATAAGAAAGCTGAGAGATTGGCTAGAAAGAAGAGAGCTGAAGAAGCTAAAGAAAGAGCCAGACTAGAAGCTGAAGAAAAAGCCAGAACCGAAGAAGAATCTAGAGAACAAGACAGGCTAGAAGCTGAGGAAAAAGCTAGAACCGAAGAAGAAGAGGAAGAGAGACTGGCTCAGGAAAAGGCCGAAGAAGAAGCTAAAGAGCGGGCCAGGCTAGAAGCTGAAGAAAAAGCCAGAGCCGAAGAGGCCGAGAGACTGGCTAAGGAAAAGGCCGAAGAAGAAGCCAGGGAAAGAGCTAGGCTAGAAGCTGAGGAAAAAGCCAGAGCCGAAGAAGAAGCTAGAGAACAAGACAGACTAGAAGCTGAAGAAAAAGCCAGGATAGAGGCTGAGGAAAAAGCTAAAGCCGAAGAAGCCGAGAAACTGGCTCAGGTAAAAGCCGAAGAAGAAGCTAAAGAAAAAGCCAGGTTAGAAGCTGAAGAAAAAGCTAGAACCGAAAAAGAAGCTAAAGAACGAACCAGGCTAGAGGCTGAAGAAGCCGCCAGAGCCGAGAAACTGGCTCAGAAGAAGGCTGAAGAAGAAGCGCGCCAGAGAGCTAGAATAGAAGCTGCGGAAAAAGCCAAAGAGGAAGCGGAGAAAATCGCTAAGAAGAAGGCTGAAGAAGAGGCTAAAGAAAGAGCTAAAAGAGAAGCTGCCGAGGCTAAAGAAGCAGAGAAACTGGCTAAGAAGAGAGAGGAAGAAGAAGCCAGAGAACGAGCCGAGAGAGAAGCCAGAGAGGCTGCGGAAATAAAAGAAGCTGAACGATTGGCTAAGAAGAGGGAGGAAGAAGAAGCCAGAGAACGAGCCGAGAGAGAAGCCAGAGAAGCAGCGGAAATAAAAGAAGCTGAAAAACTGGCCAAGAAGAGGGCTGAAGAAGAAGCCAAAGAGCGGGAAAAAAGAGAGGCTGAAGAGGCTGCCCGCGCCAAAGAGGCTGATAAGCTAGCAAAGAAGGAAGCCAAAGAGAGAGCCAAGTTGGAGGCTAAAGAGGCTAAAGAACGAGCCAAAAGAGAAGCAGAGGAAGCCAAAGCGCAGGCAAAGAGAGAAGCTGAAGAAAAAGCCAGAGCCGAAGAGGCCGAGAGACTGGCTAAGAAGAAGGCTGAAGAAGAAGCCAAAGAACGGGCTAGATTAGAAGCTCAAGAAGTTAAGGAAAAGGCCAAGAGAGAAGCAGAAGAAACTGCCAGGGCTGAAGAAGAAGCCAAAGAACGGGCTAGATTAGAAGCTCAAGAAGCTAAGGAAAAGGCCAAGAAAGAGGCTGAAGAAACTGCCAGGGCTGAAGAAGAAGCCAAAGAACGGGCTAGATTAGAAGCTCAAGAAGCTAAGGAAAAGGCCAAGAGAGAAGCTGAAGAAACTGCCAGGGCTGAAAAAGAAGCCAAGCTAGCCAGGAAGAAAGCCGAACAGGAAGCTAAGGAAAAGGCCAAGAGAGAAGCCGAAGAGGCCGCCAGGACTCAAGAAGAAGAGAGGTTGGCTGAGAAAAAGAAAGCCGAGGAAGATATAGCGCGGGAAAAGAAAAGAGCCGAGGAAGCTGCCCGGATTAAAGCAGCTGAGAAATTAGCCAAGAAGAAAGCCAAGGAACTGGCTAAAAGACAAGAGGAAAGAGCGGCTAAGGCTAAAGAAGAGGACAAGCTGGCTAAGAAGAAAGCAGAGCAGGAAGCTAAAGAGTGGGCTAAAAGAAACGCCGAAGAAGCTGCCAAAGCTAAAGAGGCTGAAAAGCTAGCCAGGAAGAAAGCCGAAGAAGAAGCCAGGGAAAAAGTCATATTGGAGGCCGAAGAAGCCGACCGCATTCAGCGGGTTAAACAAGACGCCCAGTTTTTGGAAACAGAACTCTTCGAAGGTGAAGTAAGGCTGGAAGTAAAATCGAATATCGGCTTTGAACAGGTTGAACAGTTCAAGAAGAACCTTAGAAGCATCGAGCATCTCAGGATAACCCTGGACAGCTGGTCGGAAGAAGAAGGTATCATTATCGCCTTGGCTCTACGGGAGCCCATGTTATTGGGGAATATCCTGAAGCAAATGAAGATAGTTAGCCAGGTCTACCGTAATAAGAAAAGAGTCGTCGTCGTCCTGACTTCTGACAAGTAATCTACCAGGCGCCTATCTATACCGGTATCCAGAAATACTAAAAACGCTAACACCCTGAGAAATCGGGGTGTACTTTTTTCAAGTCCCGACTAGCATCAATTATTCGAGTAATTCCATGATATGCAGCACTTTTTGCGGCATCTGTTTCCGGGTGATACCGTCAATCAACTGTATCTGGCAACCCGGGCAGTCGGTCACGACGATATCGGCACCGGTTGAGTCGATACTGTCCGTTTTCTTTTCCGCTATTTTCCGGGACAGGTCGTAGAAATTAATGCTGAAAGTCCCCGCCATGCCGCAGCACCGGTCAGCGTCCGGCATTTCTATGTATTCAATATCCGGCAGAAATTTCAGTATTTTACGCGGCTGTTCCGTGACGCCCAAGTAGCGTCCCAGGTGGCAGGGTTCGTGCCAGGTAACTTTCTTACCCTTGAATTCCTCCGCAACCTTGTAAGCCGAAGGCGGAAGATCTAGAATATCGACTAGAAACTCCGTAATATCCTTTATTTTCCCGGCATATTCGGTATATTCCTGAACTCGTTGGGGTGTATCGGCCAGGAATTTCACATAGTCTTTCATTGCCGAGGCGCAGGTGGCGCAGTCGGTGATAATATAATCGACGTCCCGGAAAGCGTGAACGTTACTGTCGGCCAGCTTTCGACCCGTATCGAAGTCGCCGGCTCCCAGGAATACCGGAGCCCCGCAGCACCCCTGCCCCCGCGGGACAATTACCTCCACCCCGTTCCTCGTCAGGAATTTGACAATCTTTTTACCGAGTTCCGGAAAAACAAAGTCGGTCATGCAGCCGGTAAAGTAACCGACGGTACAGGTCGTTTTCACATCCTCGGGCGGTCTGTTTACCTCCGGGATTGATTGGCGCAGGAACTTCGGGGCTATCTGCGGGATATACCTGCCTTTACCCAGTGCCGAAAGGAACATTGAAAGATGACGGATGCTCCCCTGCGTCTTCGGCATAAAGATTCCCTGGAACCAGGAGGCTATTCTCACCGCGTAGCCGAACAGCCGCCGTCTCGGCAGCAGCCATCTGTAGATAAAGTTGTAGGGGAAGGATAACCCTTTGTGTTTCACCATATCGGCTCT
>Ga0315537_1000819_pt1 | contig 24558 bp, 26 predicted proteins | sample SalMarSW160270MG_FD_203091 | JGI IMG/M metagenome (GOLD analysis project Ga0315537, IMG submission 203091) | Salt marsh sediment microbial communities from the Plum Island Ecosystem LTER, Massachusetts, United States - Salt Marsh Sediment SW1602-70 ...
AACGGTCTGCGAGGAATTGCCTTTTTGCCGTAGCGACCCGGTTTAATGGAGCGCAACGGCAAAAAGGCAAACCGAAGCAGACGGAGAAAAACTTCGTCTGACGGCAGGGGGTTTCCCATCCGGCCGGCAGAGCTAGTCTTGCGTCCGCGCGGCCGCGGACCGCTTCAGGAGCATGTCGCACTCGATATTGACGCTCTCCCCTGCCCGCTTGACACCCAGCGTCGTCACCTGGGCGGTCAGCGGGATAAGATACACGCGCAACGTGCCGCGCTCCAGGGCCGCGACCGTCAGGCTGATGCCGTCAACGGCGACCGACCCCTTCTCCACGACAAAGGCACGCAGGCCCGGCGGCAGACTCACCACGACTTCCAGATTTCCGCGGTCCAGCCGCCTGGACCGGATCACGCCGACCCCGTCCACGTGGCCCGTGACAAAGTGGCCGCCGACGCGCTCGCCCATGCGCAGGGCCTGCTCGACGTTGACGCGATGGCCGGCCCGCCTCTTGTGCAGCGTGGTCTTGTGCCACGTCTGAGGCATGACGTCAAAATACAGGACGCGACCGCGGCGCGCCGACACCGTCAGGCATACTCCATCTATCGCGATACTGTCGCCGATCTTGACCGCGTCGACGGCCTCTCGAACCTCGACCTCAAGCCGCCACACCCGGCCGCGGCGCTGCGCAGCACGTACCGCACCCAAACCTTCAACGATCCCCGTAAACATCCAAGACCTACCGGGTAACAGGATAAACCACATCCGCGGTGAGGAAAAAATCCGACTTCAGACGCTGCCAGGACACATCTTTGAGGCGCGGCGCTTCCTCCAGTCGTCCGACGCCGCTTGCAGCCACCGCCGGCAGGGCCCGGGCCCCGCCGATGATCTTCGGCGCCAGATAAAAGACGACGCGGTCCACGAGACGCCGGTCAAGGAGGGAACCGATGAGCGTCGGACCGCCCTCTACGAGGATGTGGCGGACCTCAATACCGTGCAACGCCTTCAAGAGCCGCGCGCCGTCCACGCGGCCCTCCCGATCCGGACAGCGCACCACCGAAACCCGCCGACGGCGCAAGGCCTCTTCTTTTTTTCGACTCATCACCGCGGTGGCCACGACCACGCGGCCTGAGGTCTTGAGGAGCCGGGCGTCAAGCGGCAGGCGGCCCTTTGAATCGACGACGACCTTCGTCCAATGACCCTTCTTGGGCACGGCCTCCAGGCGCGGATCATCCGCTAAGACCGTCCCGATCCCCGCCATGATCCCGTCAAAAGACCGTCGCGCCCGATGGGCATGCCGCCTGCTGAAGGGATCCGTTATCCATCGGGAGCGTCCACGGCGCGTCGCTGTCTTGCCGTCCAGGGACGATGCGATCTTGGCCGTCACCATGGGGCGCCGGCGGCGCATCGCAAAAATATAAGGCGCGTTCAACGCCGCGCCCTCTTTTTCAAGAAAACCGGCATGGACCTTTATCCCGGCGGCGCGCAACCTCCTTATCCCCCTGCCGCGGACGAGCGGATTCAGGTCCTTCATCCCGATAAAGACACGCCTGATGCCCGCGGCGATGATCGCCTCGGTGCACGGACCGGTCCGGCCCCAGTGCGCGCAGGGCTCAAGGGTGCAATACAGGACCGCTCCCCGGGCCCTTCCGCCGGCTTGCTTCAACGCGATGACTTCGGCATGCGGGGCTCCGGCCTTTTTATGGAATCCCCTGCCGGTGACCCTGCCGTCTTTAACGACCAGAGCGCCGACGCACGGATTGGGATGCGTGCTGCCCTGGCCTCTTTGGGCAAGATCCAGGGCCTGGCGCATGTAATGCTCTACGTGAGACCGCATCGCGCCGCCTTCAACCGCTCAACGTGCTCATAGGCCACCCGCATCTTGCCTATTTCGATGTTGGCCTTGACATCGCCGTGAAAGTCCGATCCGCCGGTCACCAGGAGCCCGTATTTATCGGCCATCTTCAAATATTCTTCGGTCTGAAATGCGGTGTGCTCCGGGTAATAGGCCTCCAGCCCCATGATACCCGCCTTGACAAAATCGCCGATCAGCGCGTGGTCGCTCAACGTGCAAGGATGCGCCAGCACCGGCACCCCGCCGTTGTGCCGGACCCAGCGGATCGCCTCCCTGGGGGTCATCTTGAACTTGCCGACATACGCCGGCCCCCGGTTGCCGATATACTTGGCAAAGGCCTCACCGAGCGTGGCGATGAAACCGCGCTTGAGCATCGCCTGGGCCACGTGCAGCCGGCCGACGCTGCCCCTGCCGGAGACGGCAAAGACCTCATCGGCCTCCAGCGGCATGTCGAGCTTTTTGAGCTTGCGGCAGATCCCGTGGATGCGCTCCACCCGGATGCGACGCATCTCTTCCACCATCTTGACGACCGCGGGACGCTCGAAATCGATGAGGTAGGCGAGGAGATGGACCTCCTCCCCGTCGAGCTCCGTCGATATCTCGATGCCGGGCAGGACCTCGAGGCGCCCGCCCGCCGCGCGCAGGGCCGGCTCGATGCCGTCGGTGCTGTCGTGGTCGGTGATGGCGATGCAGGCGAGGTCCGCCTCCAGCGCCTTGGCCACGACGCGCTCGGGCGCAAAGGTGCCGTCCGAAAAAAACGTATGGATATGCAGGTCCGCGGTCTTCATCAAAAAAGGATCAACGCGTCTTGTGGATCTTATCGAGGATGCCGTTGATGAACTTGCTGCTCTCCAGGTCCCCGTACTTCTTGGCAAGCTCGACGGCTTCGTTGATGGCCACCTTGGGCGGGACGTCCTGACGGAAGAGCAGCTCGATGGCGGCCAGGCGCAGGATGTTGCGGTCGACGGTCGCCATGCGGTCCAGCTTCCAGTTGGTGGCCGAGGAGGCCAGGACCGCGTCGACCTCGGCCCGGCGCTCGGAAAGGAGGATGACCAGTTCCCGGACGAATTCACGCAACGACGGGTCGTCGTCGACGTCGGGGTAATCGACCAAAAAACCATCCAGGATATCTTTGGGACTCACCGCCGTGATATCGGCCTGATACAATAGCCGCAGGATCATCTCCCGTGCCTTTGTGCGCTTCCTCATCGTCCGCTCCGCAAAGGGACCGCTGGCATCGCTCTATATTATATCCGTCAGGTTGGCCATTTCAATAGCGTGCCGCGCTGCGTCCCGGCCCTTGTTGCCGCCCTTGCTGCCGGCGCGCTCCATCGCCTGTTCCAGCGTATCCGCGGTGATGATGCCGAAGATCGCCGGCACGGCCGTCTGCATGCCCACCTGGGCGATCCCCTTGGCCGCCTCGCTCGCGATAAAATCAAAGTGGGGCGTGTCCCCGCGGATCACGGCGCCCAGACAGATCACCGCATCGAACTTTTTGGACCGGGCCACCCGCAGGGCCACCGCCGGGATCTCAAAAGAACCGGGGACCCAGAAGATCTCGATCTCGGTCTCCTTGGCGCCGTGGCGCTGGAGCGTATCGCAGCACCCCTCGATCAGCGCCTTGGTCACGAAGTCGTTGAACCGCGAGGCGACCACTCCAAACCTCTTGCCCTTTGCCACCATCTGCCCTTCGTTTACCTTGATCATCCTGTCTCCTCCTTGTGGGATCAGGTCGATACGATTTATTATTGGCGTGCTTAGCGGCCGGCGCGACCGTTTCCCCTCGCGGGGCCTGTTCCCGGCCGAAAGCGGCCATGGTCCGCCGTCCCTTAGTATCCCGCGGGAGCGAAGGCCGGGAACACGCAGCGTTGTCCGGCCTCGGTGGGGCTCCGACAGAGCATACCCGCGAGGGGGAATGGTCCGCCGGCCGCAGCCGGGAAAACATCTATTCGAGCCAGTGGCCCAGCTTCTCGCGTTTCGTGTCCAGGTAGCGGGCGTTGACGCGCGTCTTGGGTATCAGCAGCGGCACGCGCTGCGTGACGTGCAGGCCGTAGCCTTCGAGCCCCACGATCTTGCGCGGGTTGTTCGTCAACAGGCGCAGCGATTTCACACCGAGGTCCACGAGGATCTGGGCCCCGATGCCGTAGTCCCGAAGGTCCGGGGCAAAACCCAGGACCTCGTTGGCCTCGACCGTATCCAGGCCGCCGTCCTGCAGGGCGTAGGCCTTGAGCTTGTTGGCCAGGCCGATGCCGCGGCCTTCCTGTTTCATATAAAGGACCACGCCCCGGCCCTCTTTGGCGATGGCCGCCATGGCCGCCTTGAGCTGCGCGCCGCAGTCGCAGCGCAGCGAGCCGAAGACGTCTCCGGTCAGGCACTCGGAGTGGACGCGCACCAAAGGCCCTTCTTCCTTTAGACCTTCTTCCTCCAGCCCCATGCACAGGGCCACGTGGAGCGAGCCGTCCAGGAGCGACTCATAAAGAAACATGTCAAAGACACCGAAGGCCGTCGGCAGGGTCGTCGCGGCCGTCCGCGTGATGAACCGCTCCTTCCTGCGCCGGTACTCGATCAGGTCCCGGATGGTGCACATCTTCAAGCCGTGCGCGGCCGCAAAGATCTGGAGCTGCGGCAGACGGCTCATCGTCCCGTCTTCGTTCATGATCTCGCAGATGACGCCGGCCGGATACAGACCCGCCAGGCGCGCCAGATCCACCGCTGCCTCCGTATGGCCCGCCCGGACCAGCACGCCGCCCTGGCGGGCCCGCAGAGGAAAGACGTGGCCGGGACGCGTGAAGGCCGACGGCATCGCATCGGCCGCGATAAGCTTCAGGGCCGTCCTGGCACGGTCCGGGGCAGAGATCCCGGTCGTCACCCCTTCCCGGGCGTCCACGGACATCATCCAGGCCGTGGCATAGGGATCCTCGAAGGCCTCGCCGTGTCTACCGACACCGGACATGGGAGGGATATCCAGGACCCGCAGCCGCTCCTCTTCCATCGGCACACAGATCAGGCCGCGGCCGTACTTGGCCATGAAATTGATGTGGTCGGCGTTGACGAAGGCCGCCGGCAGGACGAGGTCACCCTCGTTCTCGCGGTCCTCGTCGTCGACGACGATCACCATCCTCCCCTGCCGCAGATCGTCAAGGATCTCTGCGATCGTATCGAATGCCATAGGGCTCCTTATAAAAAATATCCCGAAGCAAGACTTCGGGATAGACAAAGACAACGCAGCTGTCGTCTTCTCCCGTCTAGGCTATCGACTATTGGCTCAAGATTCGCACTTGATCTGCCCGCCGCCGTCGTTGGCGGGCTCGCAGGCTCGCCCCCGCCACAAGACCGTTGACGGGGGACTCACTGCCAGCTGGGAATTCCACCCTATCCCGAAGACGCCTTTACTATACGCTGCGTGTGCGCTGTTGTCAAGAGACACATTATTCTGTATAATACCTCTATGCCGTATCGCGTCGCGCGTCTTTTTATCAAGAAGAAGTGGTCGCTCGCCGTCGCCGAATCCTGCACCGGCGGCCTGATCACGCACAGCCTGACGAACGTCCCCGGAAGCTCGCGCTACCTGCGCGGCGGCCTCATCGCCTACGCCAACGACATCAAGCAACGCATCCTGAAGGTCCGTCCCGGAACCATCAAGCGTCACGGCGCGGTCTCGCAGGAGACGGTCCTCGAGATGGCGCTGGGCATGCGGCGGTTGAGCCGCAGCGACGCGGCGCTGGCCGTCACGGGCATCGCCGGACCGGGCGGCGGCACGCCGACAAAGCCCGTGGGCACGGTCTTTATCGCCTGCAGCGCCGGCCGGCACCTCTACTTCAAGAAATTCCACTTCTCCGGAGGACGGCGCGCCATCAAGGAAAAGGCCGGAAAAGCGGCGCTGGCCTTCCTCCTGGAATGCCTCTCATGAACTCCCGCCGGCTCTTCCTCGGCGTGGACCTGCCTGCCCCGGCCAAAGGGGCGTGTCAGGGCATCAGCCGGGAGCTCAAAAAGACGGGCGCCGACGTCAAGTGGGTCGAAGAAGCAAACTTTCACGTGACGCTCAAGTTCCTGGGCGATGTGGCCGAGGACCGGATCCGGGAGGTCGCGGACTCCTGCGAAGCGGTCACGGGGAGTCAACGCGGCTTTTTTTTCTCTCTCAAGGACCTCGGCGCCTTCCCCTCTGCTACCGCGCCGCGCACCCTCTGGATCGGCGTCCAGGCGTCCGAGAAGCCCTTTGAACGTCTGGCGCAGGACCTGGAGGAGGTGCTGGGCCGCACCGGCTTCAAAAAAGAAGGACGCGCCTTCCACCCCCACGTGACGATCGGCCGCGTCCGCTCTCCCCGCAACCGCGTCCACCTCATCGAAGCGCTCCACGAACACGGGAACGGCGTCTTCGCAGCCGACCTGCCGGCGCGGGCCGTGACGCTCTTCGAAAGCACCCTCACGCCGCAAGGAGCCCTCTACACGGCGCTCGCAATCCTGCCGCTCGCGGCATAAAATAATCCCTGCATGGACCGTTTGGAGGTTAAGTTATTCGAGGAAGGAGAGGAGTTCCGACCGGGAGACCAGGACGAACTTGATGTACATCCCCGAGAGGAAGCGCAGGTCGGACTCGGCGATAAAGTCCTCGGGGTTAGAGGTGGCCACGACCAGCATGTTGTCCTGCACGTCGATGGGAAAGACGCAATACTTCTTCAGGGCGTCCAGCGGCACCTTGCCGACCGCCTCGGGGTTGATCTCATACGTCGCTAAGCGCACGTAGGGGATCTTGTATTGCTGGGCCAGGCCGTTGATGAGGTCGGACTCGGCGACGTAGCCTCTGTCGATCAGGATCTCACCGAGCGTCTTGGAAGAGCTCCTCTGGTCATCCATGGCGTTCTGCAGTTGCTCAAAGGTCACGTGGCCGTTCTTGATGAGGATCTCCCCCAGGACGGAGCCGTACTGATGGGCGAGCACCGCGTCGAGCTTCTCTTTCGTCGTGTAGCCGCGCTCGATGATGATCTCACCCAAAAGGCGCCGGTTCTTCTTTTGCTGTTCGAGGGCCGCCATCAACTGTTCTTCGGTCAACAGGCCGTTGGAGACAAGCAGCTCGCCCAATTTTTGCGGGATCTTCGTCATCGTTTAATCCAGAGAAAGGACCCGGTCGACCTCTTCTTTCGTCGTCAGACCCTCTTCGACGAGAGGGACACAGGACTGGGTGAAAGGCACCATCTGCTCTTGCGTCGCCGCACGGCGCACCTCATCGGCCGGCGCCCGCTTCAAGATCAGCTCTCTCATTTTATCACTGATCTTGAGGATTTCAAACAGGCCCGTGCGCTTCTTATAGCCGATATTGGCGCACTGCGAGCACCCCTTACCCTTGCATATCTTGCAGACCAACCGCACCAGGCGCTGGGCGATCACCCCCGTGAGGGCGTTGGCGACAAAAAAAGGCTCCACCCCCATATCGAGCATGCGGATGATGGTGTTGACGCTGTCGCGGGCGTGGATCGTCGAAAAGACGAGGGTGCCGGTCAGGGCCGCCTCCAGGGCCGTGCGCACGGTCTGGGCGTCGCGCATCTCGCCGACCGCGATGACGTTCGGGTCCTGGCGCATGATCGCCCGCAGGCCCGTCACGAAGGTCATACCGAAGTTCGGGTCGACCTGCACCTGATTGATGCCGGGAAACTTCACTTCGACGGGGTCCTCGATCGTGCAGATATTCTTCTGGCGGGAATAGATCTGTTGGAGGATCGAATACAGGCTCGTCGTCTTGCCCGAGCCGGTCGGCCCGCTGATCACGACAAACCCCTCCGCCCGGTCGATCAGAGAAACGACCGGCTGCATGACCTCGGGACGCATCCCCAGGTCCGCCAGCTTCATGCAATAACGGCTCCGGTCCATCAGGCGCATGACGATCTTTTCGCCGATGATCGTCGGCATCGAGGCGGCGCGGACATCAAACTCCACCTCTTCGTTCCTGAAGGTCAGACGGCCATCCTGCTGTTCCCGACGCTGGGTGGAGTCCATGTTGGCCATCAGCTTGATGGCGTTCACGATCGAACCGATGTTGGTCTTCTCGTTGGTGAACCGCTCCACGTCCTTCAGGAGGCCGTCCACGCGAAAACGCACGACCATCCCCTCTTTCTTGTCCTCGACGTAGGGCTCCCAGTGGATGTCGGTGGCGCGCTCCTTGATCGCCCGACGCATAAAGGTATAGATCAGGTCCAGCGTCTCCTGCCGGATATCTTGTCTGCGTTCGAACATAGCCGCTCCTTTACCTGGTTACCTATCCTACAACACTCCAAGCCGCCGCGCAAGCCACAATAAAATCCCGACCAGAAGGCCGCCGGCCAGGTCGTCCAGCATGATCCCCCACGGCGCCCGCAGGCGCTCGAGCCTCCTTATCCCCAGCGGCTTGAAGATATCCGCGAGACGGAACCCCACAAAGCCGGCTGCCAGAGAAAGCGTCGTCACCGGCACGAAGAGAAAGACGAGCAGCATGCCGCAGACCTCATCGATGACGACCGGCCGCGGATCGCTTGCGCGAAAATAGGCAGGGGCATAACGGCAGCTCCACAGGCCGACCCCCAGGCACCCTGCAAGGACCCCCCGGAGCAAGAGGGGATCGTCCTTCAGGCCCAGCGCGATCAGCGCGGCCGCCAGGCTCCCCCACGTGCCGGGCACGAGCGGCATGTATCCGATAAAACCGAATGTCGCGCAAAAGACGACGAGCTTCCTCTTCATAGGCTTCGGATCAACCCCCGGTTCTTCCATAGATACAGCAATCCCGACGCCAGCGTCAGGACCACGGTGATGATCATGAAGACCCCTATCGTCTGCTCGAAGAGGAGCTCCGGCTCGGGACCCCAGAACGTCAGCTCGCGGCCGACGGCCCGCAGGAAAAGAAAGAGCAGGATGAGAAAGATGGTCGTCATCTGGGAGATCGTCTTGTGCTTGCCCGCCGTCTCGGCCGCCAATACCATGCCCCGGCGCATCGCGAACAAACGTACCCCCGTGATCAAAAACTCCCGCGCCATGATGAGGACCACCATCCAGGCGGCCACCAGCTGCAGTTCGACAAAGGCGAGAAACACGCCCACGACCAGGATCTTGTCCGCCAGCGGGTCCATGATCTTGCCAAAGTCCGAGACGAGCCCGCGCGCCCTGGCGATGCGGCCGTCCAGATAATCGGTGAGACAACAAAGGAGGAAAACGATAAGGGCCATGGCTTTGGGGGCGGGGCCGGCGGGGATGAAAAGGAGCCCCATCAGGATAAAGGTCATGAGGATCCGCGACAAGGTCAGCTGATTCGGCAGATTCATAAGATGAGCTCTCCGGTGAGATCGTGCGTCGATGACGACGTGATCCGGCACGCGACGATATCTCCCGGCTCAAGCGTCCTTCGCGCGCGGACACGCACCGTGCCGTCCACCTCCGGCGCGTCCTTATAGCTTCGGCCGATAAAGGTGCCGGGACTCCCGCCTCTTGTCTCGATCATGATATCGAGACGCCGGCCGACGTCCCGGCGCAGATTGCTGCGCGAGACCCCGGCCTGCAGCCGCATCAGGTGATCCATGCGCTCCCGCTTCACGCGGGAGCTGCGCTGCCGCGCCAGGCCGTAGGCGCGGGTGCCTTCCTCACGAGAATACACGAAAACGCCCATCCGGTCAAATCGCAAGTGCGTGACGGCCTCGCACAGCTCGCGAAAATCCCGCTTTGTCTCACCCGGGAAACCGACGATGAAGGCCGTGCGCAGGGCCGCGGCCGGGATGCGGCGGCGCAGGCGCTCCACCGTCGCGAAGACCTCCCCGCGCGTCATCCGGCGCCCCATCGCCTTCAAGATACGCGTGCTGACATGCTGCAGGGGCACGTCGACATACGAACAGACCCGCGGCTCTGCGGCGATCAGGTCGATCAACTCATCGGCCAATCTCTTCGGATGAAGATACAACAAGCGGATCCAGGGGATGCGGGTCGTCGCTAAAATTTTTTTGACCAGGCGCACCAAAGGCAGGCGCCCCTTGCGGCAGCGACGCCCCCGGCCGTAGAGGGTGATGTCCTGGCCCACGATGTTGATCTCCCTGACGCCCTGCGCCTCCAGGGCGCGGACCTCCCTGAGGACCGATGCCGGCCGGCGGCTCCGCAACGGGCCCTTTATTATAGGAATAGCACAATACGTGCACGGGTTGGCGCACCCCTCCGAGATCTTGACGTACGCCGTGTGTGCGCCCGTCAGGCGCGCCCGGGCCGGGAAGATGGTCTTGAAATCGGCGATCCCCTGAAATCCGTCGACCTGAGGAAACGCCTCGGTGAGCTCCCTGCGGTAGCGCTGGACGAGACATCCGACCACGTAGAGCGCGCGCAGGCGGCCGCGGCGCTTCAGGGCCAGGAGCGCTTCAAGGACCTCAAGGGATTCGCATTTCGCCTCCTGCGTAAAACCGCAGGTATTGAGGACCGCGATCTCGGCCTCATCAAGGCCCACGTGCCGGGCGCCGGCAGCCAGGACATCGCCGAGGATCTTTTCGGAGTCCACGACGTTGCGCGCGCACCCCAGCGTGACGATGGAAATCTTTTTCCCGGCCGTTTTCATGGGACATCCGACAAAAGAAAGGTCCGCCTTTCGACGGACCGGACCACGAGCGCTGGAGGGGATCCTTTAACTGCGGACGACAAGACCTTTGGGGGTGATCAGGACCTCTTTAAGCGTCTGGCCGGGACGGCCGATGCGGCCGAGGAAACGGCCATTCACCTCAAGCTCCAAGGCCCCCGCGTCGCCGATCGACAGCTCGATCTTCTCTGCCGCCTGCCAGCTCTCCGAGCTGCCCTTGGCCAGGACGCTCTGGAAGATGATCTTGCCGTCGGCCTTGACCTGCAGCCAGGTCTTCTCAATGGCCCGCACGACGACAACGACCTTCTGCCCGCTTTTCTTCTTCGTGACTGCAGAGACCGGCCTTGACGCGGACGCAGCCCTGCCTTGGGCGCCCGACGCTGCCGCAGAAACGACGGCGGCGCGTCTCTGTCGGCCACGGGCACGGCACCCCTTGACCCAGCGCCCCATCCCAAAAAGAAAGACCAGCGCCAGGGCGCCGACCGCCACGCGCTGCCACGGGACGTGCCGGGCACCCCCCTGGACCAGGGCCCAGACGCGCCGGCCGATCTCTTCCGTGAGGCGCACCACGGGCAAGGTCCTCTGCGGCACCGGCACCGGGACCTTCTTGACGGACGCTGCCGCCTCCGGCGTGACGGCGATGAAGCGCGCGACCATCTCGTCCTTGTTCAGGCCCAAAAAATCGGCATACAACCGCAGGAAGCCCCTGGTATACACGACGCCGAGATTGCTCCCTTCATCCGCCTCCAGCGCCTTCAGGACGTTCACGTGGATATGGGTCGTCCGGCTCACCTGCTCCAGGCTCAGGTTGCGGGCCTGGCGCGCCTGGCGCAGGGTCGTGCCCGCGGACTTTTCCTGTTGAGGTGCTGCCCCGTTATTCTCCGACATCGTCCATGCCCCCCCTCGTCCCCGTCTTCTCCTTGAGCCACTCTTCTCTATCGACAAGGATCTCGCGCGGCTTGCTGCCGCAATACGGCCCAACGAGCCCTTCCTGTTCCATCATGTCGATGAGCCGCGCCGCGCGCGTGTAGCCCAGGCGCAGCCGTCGCTGGATGATCGACACCGAGGCCTGCCCCGTCTCGATCACGAGCCGCGCCGCCATGTCAAAAAGCTCATCTTTGTCGCCGAGCCTGCCCACGGTGGACTGATCCTGTTGCTTGATGATCGAATCGTCATAGGCGGGCCTGCCCTGGTTCTTGATAAAGGCCAGGACCCTCTCGAGCTCCTCGTCCTTGATAAAAGAGCTCTGCGCGCGGATGGGCTTGGGCTGGCCGGGCTGCAAAAAGAGCAGGTCTCCGCGGCCCAATAGCTTCTCGGCGCCGTTCATGTCCAGGACCGTGCGCGAGTCCACCTTCGAGGCGACCTTAAAAGAGATGCGCGCGGGAAAGTTCGCCTTGATGACGCCGGTGATGACGTCGACCGACGGCCGCTGGGTGGCCAGGATCAGGTGGATGCCGACGGCACGCGACAGCTGGGCCAGGCGCGCGATCGCGCTCTCCACCTGGTCGCGCACGACCATCATCAGGTCCGCCAGCTCATCGATGACGACGACGATATACGGCAACTTCTGTTTTTTGAGGTTATAGGCGTCGATGTTGCGCACCCCCTCCTTGGCCAGGAGCTGATAGCGCTCGTCCATCTCCGAGGTCACCCACGCGAGGGCCATCGCCACCTTCTTGGGGTCGGTCACCACGGGGCACAGCATGTGGGGGATCTCGTTGAACATGGCCAGCTCCACCATCTTGGGGTCGACCATCAGGAACTTGACGTCGTTGGGCGTGGCGTTGAAGAGCATCGAGGTGATGATGCCGTTGACGCAGACGGTCTTTCCCGAACCCGTGGTGCCGGCGATCAACAGATGCGGCATCTCGTCTAAGTCCGCCACGATGGGCTTGCCGGCCGTGTCCTTACCCAGGGCCAGCGTCAACTTGGAGTCATAATCGCGGAACTCTTCCGTGGCCAGCACCTCTTTAAGGTACACCATCGCCGTCTGGGAGTTGGGGACCTCGACGCCCACGCGGTTCTTGCCGGGGATGGGCGCCACGATGCGCACGGACATCGCCTTCATGGTCAGGGCGATGTCGTCGGCGAGGCTGACGATCTTCTGGATCTTGACGCCGGGCGCCGGCTCCAGCTCATAGCGCGTGATCACGGGGCCGCGCTCGATATCCGCCACGCGCACCGTGATGCCGAAATCGTTAAGCGTATCCTCCAGGATCTTGGCGTTCTCGGACAGGTCATCCTTGATCTGGCGCATCGACAGGGGCGGCGGGGAATCCAGGAGGTCCAATGACGGCAGGACGTAATCCTCGTCTGAGACCTCGCGGACCGGCTCGCCCTCTTCGGCGGGGATCCCGGCCCGGGGCTTGGCGATCTTGATGTTCACGGCCGCCGGCTCAGGGGGCCTGTCCCGGACGGGACGCGGTCCCTCCTCTTTGGTCTTTTTGGGAACGGGTCCTGCGGCCTCGTCGGTGAGACCTGCGATCCGGGGCGCGCGCGCAAAGGAGGCGCGGCGTGGCACGGCCAGCGCCGGTCCCTTGAATCTCTTGAGCTTTTTTGAGATGTTTTCAAAAAACCGGGTGAGGAACGGAAAAATGAAGACCTGACCGACGAGAGGCAGCGCCAGAAGACCAAGCATCAGGACGAGGACATAGGCACCCGTGCGGCCGAAGTAATGCGTCAGGAAGTCCGAGAAGACGAGGCCCGCCATCCCGCCTCGCCGGAAACGCACCGTCGCGAGCGACGCGAAGAACATCGCGAAAAACGAGCCCAGCGCCACGCAGAGGACGAATATCCCCAACAGCTTGACGGCGTTTATCCGGATGGGCTCGCGGCGCACGAACTTCAGGCCCAGGAAAAAAAGGAAGACCGGCAGGACGTAGGAGGCGTAGCCGAAGCAAAAAAAGAGCCCCTCGGAGAGGTACGCGCCGAAGACGTTGACCCAGTTCTTCGGCGGGACGTTCGGATGGGAGGTATAAAAAGAGAGGTCTTCCGGGTGGTGCGAGACGAGGCTCAAAAAGACAAGGACGGTGAGCGCAATGATAAACAGGCCCGCGATCTCATAGACGTGTTCCTTCTTCATCGCTTGAACGGCTCACCGCGCGGCCTACGGCTGCTTCGCCTGCTTCTTGCTCAGATTAAGACGCCCCAGGTCGTCGATGTTGACCAGCTTCACGTCGAACTCATCGCCGACCTTGACGACGTCTTCGACGTTCTTGACGTACTTGTCCCCCAGTTCGGAGACGTGGACGAGCCCTTCCTTGCCGGGCAGGATCTCGACGAAGCAACCGAAGTTCATGATCTTCTTGACCTTGCCTTTATAGATCCGGCCGACCTCGGGGTCCTCGGTCAGGCCGCGGATCATTCCCAGGGCCCGGTCGGTCGCCGCGGCGTCGGTGGAGGCCACCAGGACCGTGCCGTCCTCCTCGACGTCGATGGAGACCTGCGTCAGTTCGATGATCTTGCGGATGTTCTTGCCGCCCGGCCCGATCAGCTCGCCGATGCGCTCGGGGTTGATCTTGATGGTCACGATGCGCGGCGCGTAATCGGAGATCTCCGGACGCGGCCTGTCGATGACGGCGGCCATCTTGTCCAAGACCGCCATGCGCCCCTCGTGCGCCCGCTCCAGGGCCTCCTCGATGATCTTGAAATTGATCCCGGCGATCTTGAGGTCCAGTTGGATCGCGACGATCCCCGCGCGCGTCCCGGCCACCTTGAAGTCCATGTCGCCGTGGTGGTCCTCCAGGCCCGCGATGTCCGACAGGATGACGAAACGCTCCTTATCGGTCACCAGGCCCAGCGCCACGCCCGCGACAGCCGCCTTGATGGGCACGCCGGCGTCCATCAATGACAAAGAAGACGCGCAGACCGTCGCCATGCTCGAAGAACCGTTGGACTCCAGGATCTCCGAAACGACACGAACGGTATAAGGGAACTCCTCGGGCTTGGGCATGACGGCCCTGATCGACTTGGCGGCCAGGGCACCGTGGCCGATCTCCCGCCGGCCGGGTCCGCGCACCGGCTTGACCTCGCCGACGCTGAAAGGCGGAAACGTGTAGTGGAGTATGAACTTCCTGTAACTCTTACCTTCCAGGGCCTCGATGAGCTGCTCGTCCGTCCGTGTCCCGAGGGTCGTCACGGCGAGACTCTGCGTCTGACCGCGCGTGAAGAGCCCCGAACCGTGCGTGCGCGGCAGGACGCCGACCTCGCAGGCGATGGGCCGGATCTCGTCGATCTTGCGGCCGTCGACCCGGACCTTCTCCTCAAGGGCCATCCGGCGGACCTCTTCCTGCTCGATCTTGTCGATGGCCGCCCCGACGTCCCCTTCGCAGAAGGGCTCCTCCTTCTCGACGCAAAACTTTTGCCGGGCCTCCTGGACGATCGTCCTCGCCTCTTCCTCGCGCCTTCCCTTTTCGGCGATGCGACAGGTCGCCTTGATGCGGTCACGATACACGGCCTTGACGGCGTCCACCACCTTCGGGTCGACGCTCTTGGACTCGAAAACCATCTTCGGCGCACCGACCTTCGCGATGAAATCCTCCTGTGCCTTGATGAGCGGCTTCAACGCCTCGTGCGCGAAGCGAAGGGCCTCCAGGATGTCCTTCTCCGGGACACCCGTGGCCTCGCTCTCGATCATGATGACCTTTTCCATGGAGCCGACGACGACGACCTCGAGGTCCGCGGTCTGGCGCTCGGCGTACGTAGGGTTGAGGACGAGCTTGCCCTCAACGCGCGCCACGCGGCAGCCCGCGATAGGCCCCGCGAACGGGATCGGCGATATGCCAAGCGCCAACGAGGCGCCGTTCAATGCCAGCATGTCCGGGTCGACGGCGCCGTCGCTCGAAAGGACGATCGCCACCACCTGGACGTCGTTGCGCAGACCCTCCGGGAAGAGCGGACGGATGGGCCTGTCGATGAGACGACAGCCGAGGATCTCGCTCTCCGAGGGCCTTCCTTCGCGTTTGAAGAACCCGCCCGGGATACGGCCGGCGGAATACGTCTTTTCCTGGTACTCGACGGTCAACGGGAACCAATCGATGCCTTCCCGCATCTTTCTTGAAACGCATGCCGAGACCAGCACCACCGTGCCGCCCACCTGGACGACGACAGCACCGTCCGCCTGCCTGGCGAGTTTGCCGGTCTCGAAAATCATGGAACCGTTCCCAAAGGGAACTTCTGTTTTGTGACTTGCCATAATACTCCCCTTCTATGTGATTATTTACGTAATCCGAGTTTCGCGAGAAGCCCCTCATACTTTTTGGTATCGTGCTTCCTCAAGTATGCGAGCAGACGGCGACGCGTGCTGACCATTTTCAGCAGCCCCTGGCGGGAGTGATGGTCCTTCTTGTGGACCGCAAAGTGCTTCGAGAGCTGATTGATCCTCTCGGTCAACAGGGCGATCTGGACAAAGGCCGAGCCCGTGTCCTTGGCGTGCTGCCGGTGCGCCCCGATGACCTCTTTCTTTTTTTCACCTTCCAGCATTCCCCGTCTCCTCCTTCTTTTTCCTTGATAAAGTAGGGGACAGTATACCTTCCCGGCCTGGGGTAGTCAAGGAGTATTTGAGACAACCCGGCGCAGGCGCTCGTTTGATGAAACCCAAAGAACGGCAAGCAGTTTTGAACCAAGGCCGTCCCTAATGACGGGTATCGAGCGCCTCAGCCAACTCCCGGTCCAGGGAGGAACACAGCTTTTCGAGCTCCTTGGCCGTCCGCTCGGACACCAGGTGGCCGTGGACCGCCTCCTTTTGAAGGCTCTTGAGGGTGCCCAAGAGGCGGCGCAGCGTCTGTTGCCGGCGTTGGGCGCGGACCTTCTCGGGGTCGCCTTCCTCCCTGAGAGAACGCAGCCGCAACCCCACCTGTTTTTTGACGTCACCTGCCTCCTTGCCCTCTTCAAAAACGCTCTTCTTGAAGGCCCGGTAGTCGTCCTGTGTCAACTCCTTGTTCTTTGCCGCGAGCCTGAGCACGTTCACCGCCTCCATGCCGGGGATGCCCCTTGGCTCAACGCCCGCCTTCTCGTCGTGCACGGCGCGCAGGAACTCCGGCTCGTTGCGCTCAAGAAAGTAATAAGAGTGCAGGAGTTTTGACGCGGTCTGCTGCCGGATGCCGACCTCGGCCTTGCAGTACGCCTCAAACGTGACATAGCCCCACTCTTTGTAAAACTTATCCTTATAGACGGTATAAAGGATCTGCCCGAGGCCTATCCACGACGCCTTGAAGTCCCGTGCCGAGGAGAGCGCCTGATACCGCAACGACCCCGGCTCCAGCTGTGCCATCCTGCGCTCGATCTTCTCCAACGACTTGCTCTTCATCTTGCCGCGCTCCCCGGCGGGTTGAGCGGCTTGAGCTCTTTCGGGACGAAGAGGCCGTCCTTCTGGACCAGCCGGCCGTCGAGGAACACCGCACCGTCGCCCTTGAGGTCCTTGACGAGGTCCCAGTGGACGCTCGAGCGGTTGCCGTTGTCCGCCTCGTGGTAGGCCTGGCCGGGCGTGAAGTGGATCGAGCCGGCGATCTTCTCGTCGAAAAGGATGTTCCTGAGGGGCCGCCTGATGTTCGGATTGAGGCCGAACGAAAACTCGCCGATAGAGCGCGCGCCCTTGTCGCTATCCAGGATCCTGCGCAGGTCCGCGAGGGACCCCGTGCGGCACGTCGCCTTCATGATCCGGCCCTTCCTGAAGTCAAAGCGTACGCCGTCGAACTCCTTGCCCCGGTACAGGCACGGCACGTTATACGTGATGTGACCTTCTACGGAGTCCCGGACCGGCGCCGTGAAGACCTCGCCGTCGGGCATGTTGCGCAGGCCTTCACACGCGATCGCCGGCATGCCCCTGATGGAAAAACGCAGGTCCGAGTCCGAAGACTTGATATGGACGTTCGCGGCGCGACGGACGATCCGGCGCAGACACGTCAGCCGGCGCGCAAACAGCGGCCAGTCGATGTTACACGCCTTAAAATACAACTCCTCGAGGTCCTCAAGGCTCATGCGCGCGTCCCGGGCGAGCCCCATCGTCGGATAGCGCGTGATCACCCAGCGGGTGTGGTTCACCCGGCGGTCGACGAGCGGCCGCAAGACCCGTTGCCGGCGCATAAGCGTGGCCATGGGCGTCCGGGCCAGGATGCGCGTGTCCCGTGTCGCGTCGATGCCGATATAGACCGTGGCGCGCTTCATGGCCTGCAGGCGGTGGTGCGGAAAGTCGGCGAGCTGAGAGTCCCGGGCTGCCTCAAAAAAGGTCCGCGTCAACTCCTCGTGGGTCATGGTGTATTCGGCGAGCGCCCCTTTCACAAGACACCTCCGGTAGATCGTCTGGACCAGCGGCAGGGCCCGCACGCCGCTGAAATCGATCATCACGACATCCTTCGCCGTGACCTTCGTCGAATAATCCACCAGGATACGGGCGAGCTTCTCAATGCGCGGATCGGACATACTCTCCCTCCAGGATCTGTCTTCTTTTTTTAGGTCTTCTATGTCCTCTGGATCACGGCCACCTGCGTGTCCAGGTTGTTGCCGGAACGGGGCTTGACGATATAGACGGTGCCGTTGTCCCCCTGAAAGTACAGGTTGATGCCGGAGACCGCCACAAGATAACCGAAGGAGGCAGGTACCGGCGGCTGCATCTTATCATACGAAAAACCTTCGCTGCCTTTACTGAACGCCGACTGCGCCTCCAACGCGCGCGCCGAAAAGATCCCCGTCCCCAGGCAGCCCAACACGAAACCGACCAAGATGTAACCCCCTTTTTTCATCCCCACCTCCGTTTTACCCACACCTGTAATCCCGTAAAACGCCCCGGCTCGCCTCCCCTCGCCTGCCCGCGAGCCGGGGCTTTCCTTAATCGTTCACGTCGAATTTCCGGCGCCGCATCCGCTTCTTCTCTTTATGCTTCCTCTTCCATGCGAGCCGGCGCTCGTGCACGGCCCGGGACGGCCGCACGCGGCGGCGGGGCTTGGGCCGGTGCCGCAGCGCCTTGAGCCGCGTCTCCAGACGCGCCAGGGCTAACTGCCTGTTGGCCTCCTGAGAGCGCCGCTCCTGCCCGACGGCGACCAGGCCGGTCGACACATGGACCGCGCGTACCGCGGTCAGCCGCCTGTTCTTGCGCTGGCCGCCCGGCCCCGAGCTCTTGAAATACTCTATGCGGACCTCTCGTAAATCCACGTCACCACATTATACCGCCCGCGCCCCATCGTCAAGAAAACATTGACAAATCCGGACGGGCGGGTATAATTGCCTCACTGAAAATTCCGGTTCTTGCTTAAACAGAAAGGCCGATCATGGCGAAAAACTGCATTATTTGCGATAAAAAGGCGCATCGCGGAGGCTCCATCGCCCGGCGCGGTATGGCCAGGGTCAGGGGTGGTGCCGGCCGCAAGATCACCGGCCGGTCCAAGCGGACGTTCAGGCCCAACGTCCAGAAGATGCGCATCCTCACGTCCCAGGGCCGCGTCCTCAGCGCGTTCGTCTGCACCAAGTGCCTCAAGGCCGGCAAGGTCAAGAAGGCCCCGTAAACAGAAGCGTCGAACCAAAGGCCCCTTTCCTCCAGGGAAAGGGGCCTTTTCTTTTGGAGGACTTCCAGCTACGGCCGAGGGGCACCCCTTTTCCGTCAGACAATCAGATGTTTTTCGCCCAAATGTCGGCAAGGATTTGCGACGCGTGCGCAAACGAAGCTTTATGTCACCGAGCAGCGCGTCGCAAACCGTAGCCGGCGGGGAAAAACTTCGTCTGACGGAAAAGGAATCCCTCTCGGCCGCGGACTATCCCGACGCGCGCAGGTCGCGGATCTCCAGCTGGATCGGGTTGTGCGGCTTCCACGTATCCCACCCCAACCGATAGACAAGATCCACGTATTCGCAGTGCGCCACCGTATCGAGGAGATCTCCTAATCCGAACCCGACCGCTTCGAAGGTCGCGGCGCCGTCCGTGACCCAGAACTTGAGGGTCTTCCTGCCCACGACCGCCGGCCGCGAGCGGACGCGCAGGTGTGGGGTGATGAAGACCGGCCGCGGGTTCGCCTCACCGAACGGACTCAGCCGGTCGATGTCGCGCATCAACGCCTCGTTCACCAGTAATAAGGGGATCTCGGCATCCGCCTCGAGAACGGGCAGGCCCCCCTCTTTCTCGAGGCATGCCCGGCCGACCGCGTTGAGCTTACGCCGAAACTCATCCACGCGCCCGCGTTCGATGGTCAGGCCCGCGGCGAATTGATGGCCGCCGAACTCCTTGAGCAGCGACCCGCACTGCGTCAACGCCTCGTAAATATGAAAGTGCGGGACGGAGCGCGCCGAACCCCGGCCCACCTCATCCTGCAGACAGATCACGACGGCGGGACGGTAATACCTGTCGACGAGCTTCGAGGCCACGATGCCCAGGACGCCCGGATGCCAGTCTTCCTTGGACAAGACGATGATGTTCTCTTCGTCGAGATCGATCTCCTTTTCAACAAGGTCCATCGCCTCCGCCATCACCCGCTCTTCGGTCTGCTGACGCAGACGGTTGTTATCGTTCAAGGACTGGGCCAACACACGGGCCTGCCGGCGATCGTCGCTCAACAGGAGGTCCAGCGACGCGTCGGCCGAATCCATGCGGCCGCTCGCGTTGAGCCGCGGCGCCAGGATAAAACTCACCGACCGCGTCGATATCTTCTTGTCCGCGATGCCGGCCGCTTCCATCAGGGAACGCAGGCCCGGCCGCCCGGTGCGCGCGAGGCGCTCCAGGCCGTGGCGCACGAAGATCCGGTTCTCGTCGACGAGCGGCGCCACGTCCGCGATGGTCCCCACGGCCACGACATCGAGGTTGTCATACAGGTCATCCGCACCCAGGGCCTGGATGATCTTGAAGACCAACCCGACGCTCGCCAGGTCCCGGAAGGGATACGGACAATCCGCCTGCTTCGGGTTCAGGATGACGTCCGCCGGCGGCAGCACCGACGGCGGCTCGTGGTGGTCCACCACGATCGTGAATATCCCCGCTGCGGCCAGCGCCCCGATCTCATCGACGCTCGTCACCCCGCAATCAAGCGAGACGAAGACGTCCGCCGATGCCTCTTTTGCCAGCCGCACCGCTTCCTCGTTCAACCCGTAACCGTCCTTGAGGCGGTGCGGCACGTAGTGCCGGACATCGGCCCCGCGGCGCTTGAGCTGGGCCTCCAGGATCGCGCAGGACGTCACGCCGTCCGCGTCAAAGTCCGTCGCCACGAAGACACGCTGCCTCTTGGCACACGCCTCCCGAAGCCGGTCCGCCGCCCGCCCCATCCCCTTCATCAAAAAGGGATCGTGCAGGTCGCCGAGGTCGGCGCGCAAAAAACGACCGGCTGCCGCGACATCAAAGACGCCGCGATGCACCAAGAGCTGCGCAAAGAGGCTGGAGACCCCCAGCCCTTGCGCCAAGGTGTCTTTTTGGACGATGTCCGGTTCTTTGACCTTCCAGATTTTCTGCATGATATCGAAGGTCCCGCACTTAAACCTGATGCAACATTCCGGTAACGTGAGGGATGCGAGCGCCGCCTCCGGCGACGCTCACATCCGCTCGGGCGCGCCGACGCCCAGCAGATTCAATCCGTTGGCGAGGACCGTCTTGACCGCCCGCACGAGCACGAGGCGTGCCCGGGTGAGCTCGGCATCTCTGGTCAAGACCTTGTGCCGGTCGTAAAACCTGTGGAAGGCCGCGGCGAGAGACTGCAGGTAGGTCGTCAGGCTGTAGGGGTCCAGCTGAAAGACGCACACCTCCAGACAATATCCGTAGGCAAAGAGCGCCTTCATCAGGTCGCGCTCTTCCTCTTCCACCAGACGAGGAAGCGCCGCGGCCTTGCCCTTGTCTTTGCCCTTGGCCCCGGCGAGGATGCCGCAGATGCGCGCGTGGGCATATTGCACGTAATAAACGGGGTTTTCGGACGTCTGTCTCTTGGCGAGCGCCAGATCAAAATCCAGGTGGCTATCGGTCTTTCGCATCAAAAAGAAGAAACGCGCCGCGTCGCGGCCGACCTCGGTCAACAACTCGGTCAGCGTGACGTACTGGCCCTTGCGCGTGGACATGGGCACCGGCACGCCGTCGCGATAAAGCGTCGCGAGCTGAACGATGATCACCCGAAGGTCCGCGGCCGGATGCCCCAGCGCCTGGACCGCCGCCTTCAGGCGCGGGATATAGCCGTGGTGGTCCGGACCCCAGATGTTGATGAGCTCCTGGAATCCGCGTGCAAACTTGTCCCTGTGATACGCGATGTCCGGGGCCAGATACGTATGATTTCCGTCGCTCTTCTTGACCACGCGGTCCTTATCGTCGCCGTAACGGCTCGATCTAAACCACGTCGCACCGTCCGCATCGAAGATGTGTCCCCGGGCCCGCAGGTCCGCGAGCGCCGCGGAGACGACCTCTTCGGTCAGCTTTTCGCGCTGGCTGTACCAGACGTCAAACCGGACACCGAAGTGCTCGAGCTCTCCCCGGATGATGCCCAGGATCTCCTTGACGCCGTAATCCCTGAAAAAATCCTCGCGCCCCTTTTCATCCAGCTTCGCGATCCTGGCCCGCGCCTTCTGGTCATTCAAGAGCCCGGCCGCCAGGTCGCGGATATACTCTCCCTGGTAACCCTCTTCAGGAAAATCGATCTTCTCGCCGGAAAGCTCGCGGTAGCGGACGTCGATCGAGCGGCCCAGGAGGTTGATCTGGTTACCTTCGTCATTAAGGTAATACTCGCGCGTGACCGCGCAGCCGACTGCCGCCAGGATATTGGCCAGCGCGTCGCCGACGGCGGCCTGGCGCGCGTGGGCGACCGAGAGGGCGCCTGTCGGATTGGCGCTGACGAACTCAAGGAGCACCTTGCGCCCGCCGCCTGCCTTCGAACAGCCGTACCGGGGGCCCAGGCGCAAGATCAAGCGCAGCATCTCTTCAAAGACGCCCGGGCGCAGGAAAAAATTCAAAAAAGCGGCGCCCTTGATCTCGACGCGCTCGACGAACCGTTCGCCTTCGGGCAGACGGCCGTGACGCTCGGTGAATTGCCGGAGGATCTCCTCGGCCACCTGGCGGGGGTTCTTGCCCGCCCGGGCCGCCATCTTCATGGCGACGCTGCAGGAGAGGTCTCCAAATACCTTTTCTTTGGGGATATCGAGGGTGACGGGGTCGGCGGGGGATTCCGGTGAGGGCGCTGCCGCGAAACCGAAGGCGCCTTCAATGCTTTGACGGATGAGACTCGTGAGTTTTTTTTTGACGTCGGCGTACATGAACGTTTTTGGCGTCCGCCCAGAGGCGCTCCAGACCATAGTAGGTCCGCACGCTCTCGAAGAAGACGTGGACGACGACATCGCCGTAGTCCTGGAGGATCCACATCCCTTCGCGCCTGCCTTCGCTGGACTTGAGGCGCAGTCCCTTTTCGGCGAACCGCTCCTCGATCAGATCGGCGATGGCCGCCGCCCGGCGTGGCGACGACGCGCTGCAGATGATGAAGTAGTCGCAAAAATTCGCCACCTTGCGCATATCCAGGATGACGAGGTCTTCGGCCTTGCGCTCCAACGCCAGTTCAGCGGCCCATAGGGCCTTCTTTCGCGCTTCTATGGTCCCGTCCCTCCCTTGGAAAAGGGGTTGCCCTCTCTTGCGCAAGAAGACAACCCCCTCCTGTATCCTCAAAAGGACACCTTACTTATTACCTAAAATCTTGAACATGGATGTGCCGCAGGTCGTGCACTTGCCCTTCATCGCCCTGCGGCCGTTCTTCATGATCTTCTCCTGGGTATCCTTCATTTCCCTCTTGGCTTTACACTTGACGCAATAACCATCCATGCCCGCCTCCTCATGCTCCAGTTGAAAAAGTGATGATATCCGTGGACTATTTGTACCATAAGTTCCTGGAGGTGTCAACGGCTTTCAGTCAGGACCGCGTGAAGGCGGTGACGGCCTTGCGGACCGCCGTCTCTTCTCTGGCCACCTTCGGCCCCACGGCCGCCACGCGCATGCGCGGGGCCGCCATCACCTGACGGGCCACCCGCACGACGTCGGCCGCCGTCACCCGTGCGATGCGGCGGCGCAGCTCCTCTTTCGTCTGGACCGTGCCCGTGTTCAGAAGCGAATCGCCCATCCAGAGCATGTGGTCCATCGTGTCATCCAGGGTCATGATGGACTGGGCGGTCAGAAAGTCCTTGGCGCGCTTGAGCTCACCGGCCCGCACGCCGTCTTTCTTGAGCCGCGCGGTCTCCTTCAGGATGACGCGCGTGGCCTCGAGGAAGTTCTTGCTGTCCACCCCCGCAGTGACAAAGAAGATGCCGTTGTCCTTGAGTTTCTTGACGTGCGAGGAGATGGCATAGGCCAGGCCGCGCTTTTCCCTCACCTCGTTGAAGAGCCGGCTCGACATGTTCCCGCCGAAGAGCACGTGCAGGACGCCCAGGATGTAACGGTCCTTGTGCGTGCGCTCGAAGGCGGGAAAACCGATGACCAGGTTTGTCTGCTCGATATCCTTGGAGACGATCTTGACGCTGGGCGTCTTCGCCGGGTCCGTGAAGACATCGATCGGCGCCTCCCGTGTCCCCTTGTGCCTGCCGAAGGCCCGGACGAGGAAGGCATCAAGGAGCGTCTCCTCCAGGTCGCCGGCACAGGAGACCACGACCGAGGCCGGCCGGTACCACTGACCGTGGTACGCCGCGATCTCCCTGCGCCTCAGCGCCGAGACCGACTTGATGGTGCCCGCGATACTGCGACCCAGGGCATGACCGGGCCACATGATGGCATCGTAGATCTCCTGGACCTGGAACTGCGGCAGGTCCTTGTACATCTTGATCTCTTCGATGATCACGGTGCGCTCTTTTTCGATATCCCGGGGCCTCAGGAGGGGATACAGGACCATGTCCGTCAGGACCGTCGCGACCTTCTCCAGGTGCCTGCCCAAAAACTTCGCGTAATAGCACGTGTTCTCCTCGGCGGTGAAGGCATTGAGCGACCCGCCCCGCCCCTCGATCGACTCCTTGATCTCGTCGCCGCTGAATCGCCTGGAGCCCTTGAAGAGCAGGTGTTCGAGGTAATGGCTGACGCCGTTCAGGCGCGCGCTCTCATTGCGCGAGCCCGTATTGACCCAGATACCCAGCGACGCCGATGAGACGTGGGGCATCTTCTTGGTGATCAGCCGCAGTCCGTTGGCATATTCGCGTATTTTATACATTGTGAGACAAAA
>Ga0315537_1000820_pt1 | contig 24528 bp, 18 predicted proteins | sample SalMarSW160270MG_FD_203091 | JGI IMG/M metagenome (GOLD analysis project Ga0315537, IMG submission 203091) | Salt marsh sediment microbial communities from the Plum Island Ecosystem LTER, Massachusetts, United States - Salt Marsh Sediment SW1602-70 ...
GAGGGATTACTCTCCCGCTTTCAGCGGGATCGTGATCCCTGAAGGGGTGGCTGCAATCCCAAATCAAATCCTGACGGGTTACTCGAGGGATTACTCTCCCGCTTTCAGCGGGATCGTGATCCCTGAAGGGGTGGCTGCAATCCCAAATCAAATCCTGACGGGTTACTCGAGGGATTACTCTCCCGCTTTCAGCGGGATTGTGATCCCTGAAGGGGTGGCTGCAATCCCAAATCAGATCCTGACGGGTTACTCGAGGGATTACTCTCCCGCTTTCAGCGGGATCGTGATCCCTGAAGGGGGTTCCAGCAAAGATGAAATAAACACTACCGTGTTTTTTTATTTTATTACTCACCTGCTCCGGAAAGCAAGCTTTCTTCGCTGGTTCGGCATAAAATAAAAACCCGGTCATGCCGGGTTTATTTCATCTTTGCGGAGAAAGAGGGATTCGAACCCCCGGTCCGCCGTAAGGCGGACAACAGATTTCGAGTCTGCCCCGTTCGACCACTCCGGCATTTCTCCGATGAAAAGGCAAAAATAATAAAAACCGGCTTATCCCTCAAACTTCCCAACCCAGGCCCGGAATGTTCTTTGGATAAAGCACCCCATCTTTCAGTATAACAGATCCACGGGCCGGGTCATCCACCAGGTCAAGGTGTCCATCCAGGTCAGCATAGATCACATTGGGCCGGGCAAGGGCAAAATGCAAGCCGGCTGAGATCCCCAGTTCGCTCTCATCCATACATCCCACCATCACCTCAAAACCTGCTGCCCGCGCAACCGAATTAATGTGTAACGCTTCGGAGATCCCACCCACCTTCATCAGCTTGATATTGATCATATCCGTCAGCTCACGCTTTGCCATACGAAAAACATCCCTCAGGTTCATCAGGCTCTCATCAGCCATAACGGGTATGGCAACTTTTTTACTGACTATTCCCATTTTTTCCATCTCATCTCTCCGGGTGGGTTGTTCCAGGAGTTCAACCCGCGCATTTTTCGTCTCCCTGAAAAACCGAATTGCCTCTTCAACAGAATACCCCTGGTTGGCATCGAAACGGATCTTAATCTCTTTCCCAACAGCCTCTCTTACCGTAATAATCCGCTCAATATCATCTTCAACATTACGGCCACCTTTTATCTTCAACACTTTAAACCCTTTCTCCTTATGTTCCAGAGCCTTATTTATCATTTCCTGCACCGGCATGATCCCGATGGTAATGCTGGTTCTAATCTGACTCCTGTAGCCACCCAATAACTTATAAACAGGGATCCCGGCTTTTTTAGCCATGATATCATACAACGCCATATCCACCATGGCAATGGCAGACGGTGCTTCAGGAATGTGGTGTTTCAGTTTCTCGATAAGCTTAATGTAACATAGTGGATCTGCGTCCTTCAGGATTGGTTCTATTACATGCCGGAAGCAATGCATCACACTTTTTGATGTCTCTTCTGTAACCTCCGGGTCTGGTGCTGCACATCCAAATCCGGTAATGCCATCATGAGTACTGATCCGGATAAATACATTATCTGCATGATCGATGGTCTCGTAAGCGATGGTGTAGGGTTCAGACAGTTTCATCTGAACCACCCATGCTTCAGTTTCCCTGATTTTCATAAGCTTTGATCAATATTTTTTCTGGTAAAGGTTCTCCAGCGGAGTGTTTTTCAATTCTTCTATCAGGGTCACCAGATGCGCTACCATGATCTCCCATATCTTCTTGCCTTTTGCCTCCGATGCTTTCATCGGATTCCCCATTACACCGTTCTCCGTGATTTTTTTTGTCCTTACATACCAGGGTATCCTTCGGTTAGAAGAAAAATCCAGGTAACTGCTTCCAAATTTGAGGGTCATATCCCTTGCCCTGTCCATTTTTACCAGGTGGGGACGGGTTGCCAGTGATGTACTCGTTTCAATTTCTCCTGCGTGAATATCGTTTTTTGTCTGAGTCAATTGAAGGATATCTTCATCACTTGTCTCTCCTGTATCCACAGCCACGAAAATACCAGCGTCACGGTTGATCATTTGTGCAGCATGATTTAATGTGGGTGCATTATCACCGTGACCATTTACCAGTATCAGCTTTTTTATCCCCTGCCTGGCAAGGTTCATACCTATATCATACACCAGGTGGGACAATGCATTATTGCTGATACTGACTGTTCCCTTGAAATCTTCGTGGTGGTAGGACACACCGTAATAGATGGGAGGAAGTACAAAGGGTTTGGGATGGCTACAGGCTTCTGCTACCCTTTTGGCAAGGTATTCCGCATCAAAAGAGTCGGTGTCCACCGGAAGGTGAGGACCATGCTGTTCGATGGAACCACAGGGTAAAATAGCCAGGTCAATCTCATTCAAACGTTCACTGATCTCAGGCCAGGTAAGCTCGGCCCACAAATAACTCCTGTCTGTTTGCTGATTTGATTTCATATTTTCAACCGGTTGAGCATCCATTTCAAACGGATACAATGTTTTCATTTCCTCTGAGGTCAGGACATTGTAATCTTCCCATTTTCGGTTGGTGTATTTTACTGCACCATCAGCATCGTTGAGCAACAACGAGATAACAGGGTGTCTCAGATCTTCCGGGATATCCCTGGTCCTGGATCGCTCGTGGTCATACCTCAATTTCAGGATCTGCGGATAAGCCCTGGCAAGGCCTTTCGTATATTCATTCAAGTCGATAATCCTTTGCTCAAGCAACATGTGATACAGATGAGCAGCATCGGTACCGATCTGTTTCACCTTACGGGAATTCAATGCCTGGATACATTGATCGATCTGCTCCTTTGTATAACCGCATCTTGACGGATCTTCACCGAGGGCTTTGAGCATACCGACTATCCTGCGGCATTTTTCACATTTCCCGCATGGGTAGATCTGTCCACCGGATTCATGGCTTGCATGACAGGAGACCTGTTGCTCCTGAAGTTCCGGGTACCGTTTGACCAGGACTTTCAGGATCAGTAGTTCAGAAAGGCTGCGCAGAATAGAAAACTGGCTCAATCGCCAACCTTTTTTCATGTAATACCGTGACAGGGCATTATCAAAATAGCGGCTTTGGTCATACAAACCATCATAGTGTGTGATCCCCTTTAAGGAAGATCTGCGGGTACAGTCGTATTCGTTGCCGATCAGGATCCTGCCTGCCTGTCGTTTCCGTGCTAACGGGATTGCCCCGAAAATAAATACAGCCACTGTCCATAACCGGATCGGATAATCATCCGCCCGGACATCATTGAAATCTTTCCTTATGAATGGAAAATGCCGAAGCATCCAGTTATATACCCGGTCGCAGTTACTCCATACCCGTGCTGTATTCGGTTCCGTTTTTTTTAAATGGCGATAGGCATTCAGGGATGTGAACCAGTGCCTTCCCGATTCATTGATAAAAACAGGGTGGGTCTCCTTTGCAATCTCTTTAAGGATTCCATACGTTAATAAACTATCCTTCCCCCCGCTGCTCAGTATGACATGCCGGTTCCGGTCTACACTCCATGCATCCCAATGAATGTCGGAATCCGGATAGCTTGTGTTGATGAACTCTATTTTTGCCACTGTGTATTTTCTGAGCTTAATAACATTTATGTTGCAGGCTGCTCCTGTTAAAAAAGGATTTGGTTCCAGGAACTTATTTACATAGATCTCTCGCGAGGTATTTTCCATCATATCCCGGATGAATTGCTTATCGGTATTGTCAAATACCCCATCGAATATGATTTTACGGCAAAAAAGCCCATAATTGAGCGCTACCTGTGCCGTGATCATGCTCGCCAGGTTAGGGCTACTGCCATCATCGGGATTGAATACCGGCTCTTCATACGAGTAGACCAATTCCATTGATTCTTCCTTTTTACCGATTTGTATCCGGTAGGGTGAAGAAATTTTATTATCACGGATTGTTACTGGTCCGACTGTCATCTCATCGATTACCACAAGGTTATCCAACGGATTCCGTTCCGCCTGGTTTGTTCCCGGTATTTTATCTTCCTTCATGGCAATCAACTAACGAGAGGAATGGTCATCTGCTTAATATGTGGTTTAAGCATTTGAACGAGTTCATCCGCACCGTTCAGTAAGACATCAAAGGCAGGCAAACCGGTCGTTTTAAAAATGGATGAACAAATGGCAGGTACCTCTTCCATCTCCATCTTTTCATGATTGATGGTAATGGCTAATACTTTCTTACCTGAAATGAGTTCAATGGCTTCTATCTGCTGTTCCAGCGGATGGATTGTATACCCGGGGAAACCATCGTATTCAAGTCGTTTTGGAGCATGCTGTAAGATCACGAAATCGGGACGCCCGGCAGCAAGGATCTCATATCCGCCCGGGTATGCCGGGTTCATCAGGCTTCCCTGCCCTTCGATGATGATCACATTGGGCTTCTCATCGACCCATGCCGAATAAATCGCATGTTCAATCTCACCCGAAACAAAATCATTTACCAGGGAATCCACAATTACGGAATAGCGTGCTCCCTGCATCCAGGAAGTTTGACCCGTTCCGATCAGTTCTGTCTTATACCCGTTTTTCCGCAATCCGTGAACTATTCTCCAGGCAGTTGTTCGCTTGCCAACGGCAGAATCAGTTCCCAGTATAGCCAGTTTCAGGCAATCCACTTTCTCAATCTTCCCCGAAAAAAAGTGCAGGTATTTCCTCATCGGGGGTTTACGGACATCCCGTATGGTCAACTCGTTCTCCCTGGCAATATCCCTGAACAACTCTTCATCAGAAATAAAATCGTGCAAACCGGATACAATATTGAGCTTATGTTCCAGTGCATATTTGACATCTTTCCAGGTATTACCCTGAAGTTTGCCGCCATCGGGGGCAATCCCGATGACCAGATGAGTTGGATAGGCTCCTTTCCCTTTTCCAACCTCAATCGCTTCAACCAGTGATGATACCACAGGGACTCCCCCGAATTTTCCATCCAGGACTTCCAGGGCATCCCTCCCGGCATATTGTGAATCAATGACAGCAATTACCCTGTATCTTTCTGTAAATCGTACAAGACCGTGTGCTGTTTTTCCGTTGGTGGTGTTAAAAGCACCCTCACAATACACAATTGCATTTCCTTCCATTGTTTGATTCATTTAGTCGTTTATTTCCTTCCCGTTAAAATAGAGACATATCGGTCTCCCTCCATGGGTTCACTATAATGTTCCTGCAAAAAAGCAATTAAGCCTGCTGTCGATGCAGGTAAAACGTTTAATCCTTCCTTATCGCGGAGGGATTTAGCGTAACTCAGCAGTTTTGAATCACTGATATCATCTGCCCAACCCCCGGACTCACGGATGGCTATCAGTGCTTCATCCCCATCCAGGGAATGCCAGTTGATCAGCGGCTCATTGACCAGGGTCTCTTTTATGGCCTCCGGTTTGATGTCTTCACAACTTGCCAGGTTTCGCTTATAGGAGAGAATGATGGGATTTTTCTTGAATGCTGATCCGGCAACCATTTTGGGAATACGTGAGGTTTTTCCCCTCTTGTACAGTGTGGTGAATCCCCGGTATATCCCGGCAAGCAAAGTCCCGTTGGATACAGGAACGGATATAACCTTCGGCGCATCACGAATAGTATCATAGATCTCATTGGCAATTTCAGCATAGGCGATAAACTGAAGATGTTTGTTTGCACCACCCGGATTGGCATCATAATATTCCTTCTCGATTGCAATATTAATGGAGACAGATACTGCATTTTCATAATCCCCCGGGGGTCGCCTGATCTCCGCTCCAAGTTTGACCATTTCGGTGATTCGTCGTGTATGGTAGTTTTCGGGTATATACACAACACATCGTAAATTTGCCAGGTACGCTGCCAAAGCAATAGCTACGCCATAGTTCCCACAGGTTGCTACAGTGATGGTGTCGTATCCCCTCCGTAACGCATCCAGGCATTGAGCAAAGGCTATCCGGTCCTTCTGAGTCCCCGTTGGATTCCCTCCTTCAAACTTCAGGTAGATCTGCCGTAAACCTGCTTCACGTTCAAGATTCCTGGCTCTGGTGAGTGAAGTGTCTCCCACTTCAATATTCATGATATCTTCATAGGCTTCCAGACGCTCTAACTGTGAGTTCTTCTCATCCCCGACAATTTTCCTGAGCTCCTCAGTTTCTCGGGAAATATTCAGATCAGCCGGGGCAACACCATCGATCAGGGCGAACGATGTGTCGCTTCCATGTGAGCCTGATGTAAGTTCGTTCATTTAGCATGTATCATGAAAAGCGTTTGTATATCCTTTTGGTTAAACCGTACTCCTCCTAAGAACCGATTGAAAAGGATGTGCAAATTTACAGCTATTTCCTCGAATATAACCAAAGATCATCGTGAAATAAATTCAATCAGTCATGGTTATGATTTATACCACTCAGACCAGAGAGGTTGAAAATATTTCTATCTTAGCATTTTTGTAATAAGAAATCGAACAATATCCTGTACAACAGGATGAAATTGGTATACGAAAAATACATTATCATTCCGTTTTCTCTTCTTGTCTTTTGCTGGTATTCCGTATCAGCACAGGAGAAAATCATCATCCCGAAAACGGATGGAGAATTGGTGTTTGACGGCATTCCGGATGAAACATTCTGGGATGAGGTGGATCCTTTTCCTGTAGTTATGTTCCAACCGATTCACGGCAACGAACCCACTGAGAAGACAGAGATCAGGTTATGTTATAACGATCAATACCTGCTACTTTCCGGCAGAATGTATGACAAGAACCCTTCAGAGATACAGGAAAATACCAAAAAGAGAGATGAGTTTGGGGGGAATAGCGATGGTTTTGGGATCATCATTGATAATTTCAACGATAACGAAAACGCGATTGCATTTTCAACAACCCCATCCGGGCTGCGGGCTGATATGACTATTTTCAACGATGCTGTTGGTCGTAGAGAGCATATGCCCTTTAACCAGAGCTGGAACACCTTCTGGGATGTGGAAACGGTTGTCAATCATGAGGGGTGGTTTGCAGAGATCCGCATACCCATATCCAGCATCCGGTTTCAGGATAACGGTGATAGTACCATTATGGGAATAACGGTCTGGCGTTGGATCCCTCATAAAAACGAAACGATCATATTCCCGGCAATCCATCCGAAGTATGGTGATTTTGCTATGATGAAACCTTCCCAGACCCAGAAGGTTTTTTTTGAAGATATTGAATCAAAAAAACCGTTGTACATAGCTCCCTATGCCCTCGCGGGGTATACCATGAATAATGACCTGAACGATGAAGAAACGAAATACATCAAGGAGAGTGAGCCCAGCATAGAAGCAGGTTTGGACATTAAATACGGGCTCACTGGTAACCTCACACTTGACTTTACATTAAATACCGATTTTGCACAGGTCGAGGCGGATGATCAGCAGGTTAACCTGACCCGGTTTACCCTCTTCTTCCCCGAGAAAAGACTATTCTTCCAGGAACGATCCAGCACATTCAGTTTCAGCTTCGGAGGTTCAAATGATCTTTTCTACAGCAGGAGGATCGGACTCTTTGAAAACGAAGATGAAGAGCTTCTTCCGGTTAGAATATATGGTGGGCTGCGGGTCTATGGCAGGGCAGGTAAATGGGATCTCGGATTCCTTGATATGCAGACAGCACCTTTTGATACGGTACCATCCGAAAATTTCGGTGTCCTCCGGTTGAGAAGACAGGTGATCAATCCTTACAGTTATATCGGGGGAATGTATACCTCCCGATTGGGTATGAATGGAGCGTACAATATTGCTTACGGACTGGACGGTATCTTTCGTTTATTCGGAGACGATTACCTGGATGTCAAGTGGGCACAGAGCTTCGAAACCGATAGCGCCAACACCATTGCATCAATGAAACCGTCAAGAGTACGGTTAAGCTGGCAAAGACGTTCACAGAAAGGAATCGGTTACGATGCTGCATTTTCCTGGTCAGGAGAAGAATTCAATCCCGGTATGGGCTTCGAGATGAGAGATGATTATTACGTCTACCGCATTCAACTTCAGTATGGCTGGCTTCCGGATGAACACTCGAAGTTATATTCCCACAATGTCAATGTCAGTGTAATGAACTTTTACCGGGTGGAGGATGGAACCCTCGAATCAGCAAGATACGGGTCCGGTTGGAACTTCACGACAAAAAGCATGATGCAGGGACACCTCTCGCTGAGTTATAACCTGGAGGATGTGGATGAAGAGTTTGAGTTTTCTGAAGAAGCTAATATCCCGGTAGGAAAATACGAATATTTTTCAGCCATGGGATTTCTTATGACCCCCATGTCCCGAAGTCTTTATACACTGGGGCAGTTTGATCTGGGTCAGTTTTATGATGGAACCCGGATTTCATTTACTTTGACCCCGACATGGAATATCAATTCCAGCCTCGCCCTTAGCGGGATGTACCAGATAAACCGGTTAAATTTCAAAAAACGCAACCAGGATTACCTGGGACACATCGGGCAACTGAAATTGCTCTATATGTTCAGCACAAAACTTTCTGTCAGCGCTTTTATTCAATACAACAGCGAGGTCGAAGCCATCATTTCCAACTTCCGGCTGCGATACAATCCCCGGGAGGGAAATGATTTCTTTATCGTTTACAACGAAGGGACCAATACACTGCTCGACCAGGAAGATCCGGTAAAACCAAGAACCGGCAGCCGTACTATCCTTTTGAAATATACCTATACGTTTAGTTTGTGATTGGTCACCAAACTTAGTTGAATACAAAAGTATGTAACATGATTCAACGAGCCCCATTAGAATTCGGGAAGTATTATCATATATACAACAGAGGTGTCAATAAATGTGATCTATTCAAAGAATCCGCCAATTATAAACATTCCCTTTTATTATACGATAAATATATTTCACTGATTGCTGATACGTATTCCTGGGTTCTAATGAAAAATCATTTTCATTTTCTTGTAAGAATCAAAGATGAGGCAGAAATTCAAACTTTACCATCAAGAAACATAAACCCTGACAGGTCATTTAGACCCTGACGGGTCTATTCTTTGTCTTTCCCTCCACTCCAATCCGGGCCAGTGCTCCTGATCTACGTAAGGCTGGTGTGGTCCCGGGGTGCTTCTCCCCTCTTCAATGTATTTTATTAAAAGGGTCCTCAGTCTTTCCACAACATCCGGGAATTGATCCTGAAGGTTGGTTGTTTCCGCCTGATCATTCTTCATGTCATAGAGCTGGATATCCGGTAAGCCGGTCATATCATTCACTCCCGGCCGGGGATAGCTCCATCCGCCGGACCCGGGACAAAGGATCAGTTTCCACTTGCCCTTGCGAATAGCAAAATTACCGTTGGCGGAGTGGTGTACGGTTGCTTCACGGATGATCGGATCATCCTCTTCACCAGAAAATACCGGTAACAGGCTATAACTGTCTACACCGGCTTCTGGAGGTAGCTTATAATCAAGGATTGCAGCACAGGTGGCCATCAGATCAGTTAAGCAGATGGTTTGACTACTGGATGTCCCCGGGTTGATCTTTCCTGGCCACCTGACCAGGAAAGGCATCCGGTGCCCCCCCTCAAAAATATCCGCCTTATGCCCTCTGAAAACATAGCTTGGATTGTGTCCGAACCTGGCCAATTCTTCATAATCTGCCTCGGGAGAACAACCATTATCACTGGTTACTATTACCAGGGTATTTTCGGTCAATCCATGCTTCTTCAGAACTTCCATCACCCTCCCGACAGAGCAGTCGACCTGGACCACAAAATCACCATATGGATTGGTTTCTGTAATCCCCTGAAATTCATCCGTGGGCAGAATTGGTGTGTGTGGTGCCGGTAAGGCAAAGTAGAGAAAAAACGGTTTCTCACTATTTTCAGCCAGATGATGCTCAATAAACTCTGTTGCCTTTTCTGTCAGATGCGGAAGTACCTGCTCGTGTATAAAATCATCCCCGGTATGTCCCCACCTCCACCATCCGTATTTATCGCTGCTAACGGTAAATGTTGTCGGGATGGAAGTTGACCTGTTATTTTCAATATAGACATAGGGTGGAATATCAAGAGAAGCCGTGATACCATAGAAATAATCAAATCCCAGTTCAAGGGGTCCACCGGTAACCGGTTTGGAGAAATCAATACTATCCGGTTGATCATCCTGCATCTGCCATCCCAAACCCAGGTGCCATTTGCCAATGCAGGCTGTGGTGTACCCCATATCCTGTAACAACGATGCCACCGTCATTCTATCGGGTTCAATGATGGGTTTATCCCAACTCCAGGTAACCCCGCTTTTAAGTGTCGAACGCCAAGAATACCTTCCGGTTATAATACCATAACGGGTGGGAGTACAGAGAGCTGATCCGGAATGAGCATCCGTAAAAACCATACCCTGCGCAGCAATCTCATCCATCGAGGGTGTTTTCCAGGCAGCATGCTCATTCAGACAGGAAAGATCCCCATACCCCAGGTCATCAGCCAGTATAAAAACAATATTCGGTGGCCCCGGAGAATTGTTCAAACGAGTCTTACAAGAGCTTGCAACCATAAGAAAGAGGGAAATACAAATCATTAATGACACACAATATCTGGCGCACAATGGATTTGAAGAAATCCTTCTGGAGAAAAAGATGTTTTGCATGGCTGGTTTTTATTGATTGAGTATGGTAATAGCAGTAGTGATATAAACCATCGTTATACAGACCACGTCAGAAAGATCATCTATCCGTGAGTTTAAAGAAGTATTTTTCTATTTCTCTTTTACCATGGTAGGGTATTTTTATCCTGTCCTCAATGTTGAGATTCAACTTATCAAACAGGCGGAACAGGGAACTTCTGCTAAATGGTTCATAGTTTGGACACTCCAGTTTGAGGGCTTTCAGAGTCGCCATCTCCTCTTCCCACAATTGATCGGTTGTCACTCCCGGTTTTGGGAAGTGTTCGACTACAAAAACAGCTCTCCCAACCCGTATAGCTTCCCTAAGAACAGGTTCAGGATCTTCCGTATGATGCAAAACCTCATTTAAAACAGTTATATCAAATGAGTTATCATCAAACGGTAATTTTTCGCCGTCATAAAGAACGAACGGCAATTCCTTTTCCTGTCTCATATCGGCTATATCCACAGTGACGAACTCTATTTCCGGGAACTTCTTTGCAAAGTAATGAATGGAAATGGATGATCCGGTACCAATGTCGAGAACGGATCTGATCCCGGTCAGGTAGGGCTTTAACATGGTCACCTGTTCAGGCAGGACTTTAAGCAATAACTCTTTAAAATCATTTCGATTTGATTTCATATTTTTCTTTTGCGAAGATTTTCGTATGGCTATCTTAATTATAAGTCAGTTATGCGTCCTGTTCTATTTCACTGAAAGAAGAAGATCAGCACATTGCAGCCAGAATTCACTATAGTATTCCCAGAACACGAAATTACACCCCCAGTGAGGTGCCGGGTCGGACATATAAGTCAGCACTTTGCCTTCTCCAACCTGTCCGAGTGCAACAAGGGGATCCCCTGTTTCTTTGATTGTTACCAGAACCTTACCCTCTTTCCTGGGTAATGTTTTATTGTAACCCAGGATGGGGGGAAACGTTTCCCAGTTAATAGTGCCAAAAAGTTCATTTGCTTCCTTCGATACTTTTGCAGTAAACCCTTCTGTGCTTTCAACCAGGTCGTCATAATCCATGCATTCAACCGGTAAAATATCTTTCAGCGCAGTTCTGCCCCAGCCTCCTTTTCCCACCTCGCCGGTAAATGAAAGCCATCCTCCAAGGAACATCACACCCTTTCCGTCCTTTACTGCTTCTATCGTAAGTCGAATCCGGTCAGGGAATGTCAGAATTTTTGTTCCAAACTGCTTTCGGTCGAAAAAACTGGGATCAAGCTGGAAATTTTTTGCTTCTATATCACTAAAGATCAAAACATCATAATCAGTCAGGATCTTCTCATATTCACCGGGCCCAAGTTTATAGAAATCCCATGTGGGAATGGAAGCCACTTCATGCTCCTTCGTACTCTCCAGGGCATCTTTCAGCCATTTCCCGTAATTAAACAGTTCAAGGCCTTTGTATTCGAAATTGAACGGTGATTCTGCATATACCGGACCGGTCATTACAGCCCAGTCGCCAACATAGTAGATTTTTGCCATCGTCAATTTGTATGTTGATTACCTATTCAAAGATAACCAAGATTTTTTTGATTATCTTGACAAAAATTAGTACTCATTGCTTTATAGAAGCTAAAGAATGGATCGAAGAAATTTTTTAAGGAATTCCTCGCTGGCTATTGCCGGAAGTCAGACCATGGGAAGGATAGCCCATGGTAATTCTTTTTCCGGAAAAATAAAACCGGACATCCCATCAATCAGGGATTACAAGATTCTCGGAAAGACGGGATTTGCCGTATCGGATATCGGAGCAGGTGGGGCAGTCAGTGAAGCGGTCCTCCGTGCATTGCTGGAAGCCGGTGTGAATTACATCGATGCAGGAGAAGCCTATGAGAATGGGAACAGGGAGAGGACCATTGGGAAGGTTATCAAGGAAGTTGACCGGAAAAAACTCTTCATCACGTCGAAACTGCTGGAAGAGAATGCTTTTTTTAAGAACACGGAAGATGTGATTGAGCGTACACGCAAGGTATTGGAACGGTTGCAGTCTGATTATGTCGATTGTATGCTGATCCATAGTGTTGAAAATTCAAAATTTCTTAACGACCCAGCCTTTCATGAAGGGATGGATATCATGAAAGCAGAAGGCAGAGTGAAGTATACCGGTGTTTCATGTCATGGTAGTGCATGGCTCCTTCAACCGGAAGAATCGTTGGAAAAAGTGCTAATGAGTGCCATTGATGATGGAAGGTTTGATCTCTTTCTGATGACCTATAATTTCATGAATGCGCCGGTCGCTGAAAAGATACTGACAGCATGTGCAGAAAAAGGGATTGGTACAGCCATCATGAAATCCAATCCGGTGTTATTGTATCAGGTTCTGGATCGGCTCATTTCAAGCATGGAGGAAAGAGACCGGGATCCGGGAGAAGCATACTATGCATGGCGGGACCGGTATAAGATTCAGACAGAGAAAGCCCGGGAATACTTCAATAGGTATGATAAAAACAGTGACGAAGAGTTAATCGGGGCTTCTCTGACATATGTATTGTCCAATCCAAATGCACATACTGTTTGTGTTGAGTTTAAGAATCTTGCTGATGTAGAACGATTCCTCTCCCTTTCCGGTTCAAGGCTTGATCAGTATCAGGCGGGTATCCTCAATAACTACCTGGAATATTATGGTTTTATGAATTGCAGGATCGGGTGCAATGAATGTGAAAAAGCATGCCCAAATGGTCTTCCTGTCAATACAATCATGCGATACAACTACTATTTTCAAAATAAAAAAAAGGAAAAGGAAGCCATGCAGCTGTATGCCCGGCTCGGGGGCAAGTCTGTTGAATGCTGCAAGGATTGCCCTGGATATTGTGAAGAGGCATGTCCGTTTGGGGTAAGTACCAGGAGTTTACTTGCAATGGCACATCAAAATCTCTCGTTTGAACCAGGCAGGTATGCATAGGATTCAGACCATGCCTATTGTACCGTCTGATCCATTCAGGATCTGACGGATTGCGTCTTTTCCTATCGGTCAGACCGTGCGTGTTACTTATCCTCCAGGAACACCTCAATGACAGGAATCTCGACATTTGGTTTGATTACTGGCAGGGAGAGGTTAATATCATCCTCCCCCACTTTCTGTTCTATCCAGTATCCGTGCGGTTCGGTAATTCGTATTTCCGAGGCATCATGCAGGAACTGAGCATACTTAACTTTCCCTCTGTATCCGGGAAGCATAAAGTTTTGAAGCGGATAATCAAGCAGGTGGATATATAACCGTTTTGTCTCCGGATTATAAGTCAGCAGGCAATGATCCGGGATTTCGAATTCTTCGGGAGCCTGGGTACAACCATAGATCGAACGGCTGTTAACCTTCATCCACTCTCCCATCGATGCCAGTGCAGCCTGCGCGCGGTAATCAAACGTCCCCCTTCCCGTTGGCCCAACATTCAGCAACAAATTTCCCCCTTTGCTTACCGATTCGATCAGTAAAACGAGCAACTGCCTGGTGTCTTTCCATGTAAGTTCATCGCGGTAATAACCCCATGAACCGGAGAATGTCTGGCAGGTTTCCCAGGGAACCTTTTTCCCGTTCACTTCCGGCCAGGCTGGAACCTTAAACTGTTCCGGTGTGATGAAATCCCAACCGTCCTCAAACTCTTTCAGATCCATCCGGTCATCGAGTATGATATCAGGCTGCAATTGACGGACCATTTTCAGCAGTTCCTCCGAATCCCAGTCGTTCCTGTCCTTACCATGTTTACCGGGAAATGAGTAGTCAAGCCACAGGATGTCTATTTTTCCATATTTTGTCAGGATCTCACGAACCTGGTTATGCAGGTATTTCCTGTAGATATTCATATCCCGATCCTTGTTCATCTCAACATATTCCTGATCTGTTGAAGGTCGTAAGGGATGAATTCTGTCTACTGTATATTCCGGATGATGCCAGTCAATCAGGCTGTAATAAAAACCTATTTTCAATCCCTCAGCCCTAAAAGCATCCACCCACTCTTTGATGATATCCTTACCATACGGAGTATTGGTAACCTTATACTCTGTAAATTCAGAATCAAACATACAGAATCCCTCATGGTGTTTGGATGTAATGACTGCATATTTCATTCCTGCTTCTTTCGCCATTTCCGCCCAGTCAGCGGGATTAAACAGATCGGGATTGAACCGGTCAAAATATTTCTGGTATTCTTCCTCAGGGATCTGTTCGTGGGTTTTAACCCATTCATGCCGTGCAGGCAGGGCGTATAAACCCCAGTGAATAAACATCCCAAAACGGTCATTGACCCACCAGGCCATGCGTTCCGTTTTTTCTTTTTCCGTTTCGGTTGTTAATTTCTTCTGGCTGAATCCGGAGAGGTTCAACAACATAAGCAGTGATAAGGAGTAACAAACTTTTTTCATATTCTTTGGTTTTCGTAAGTTCATTTATTTACCAACTATCTCATCGGCAGATATCCAGGCTTTATCTCAGTATTCCAGGCTCAGGTCCATGGTATCATCATACTCCTTCATGGATTGATCCAGCAAGTTGTTCATGTCAAAAAGCGTATCAGAATATTCAGGATAGTAAAGTTAAAAACATTCTCTCCGGTATTAAAATTTTTGTAATTTTATTCGGTTTTATATCCTACTATCACCAATCAAATACCGCGCATGGAAAATTATCAGAACCATCCCCTGTATCAGCCGATGGACTTTGAGGCTCTGTTTACACAGACTTTTCAGATTTATAAAAAGCATTTCGGCTGGCTCTTTCTGTATAGTTTTTTAGGAATTGTGCTGATGAGCATGTTGTTGTTTGCAACGAACCTTACGGATTCTTTTACCTATGATTTTATCAATAATCCTGAGCAAGTAGGAGGTTTGCTTGGTAAACTTTTTTTGTTCCTTCTTGTGCTATTTATCGGGTATTCCCTCCTCTATCTATTCATTCATTATTTTATTATATATCAGTATATTGATCCCGCAAAGAGTCACTCCTCCCTATTTGGAGAGGCAATTAAAAGATTTGCCCTTCCCTACCTGTTAATTATCCTGATTATTGGCATTATCCTGACCGTAAGTATGACGATCGGTCTGTTTCTTCTGATCGTGGGCATGCTTGTAGCACTTCTCTATTTCGGAACAATTTTCCTGCCAGTAACTCCAATTCTTATCGTTGAAAAAGAAGATCCCATTACTACAATAAGCCGCTGTTTCAAACTTGGGCATCTCGATTTCTGGCCAACACTGGGTGCTCTGCTTGTTATTTCCATTCTGATCATGGTAGCATCAATGATCCTGAGTGCTATCGCCATGGCTCCTTTTTCCATTGATCTACTGAAACTGTTGAATCCCAACACGGCTTTGGATATGATGGAAAGTGGAGAATCCCTGTTATCCTTCATTACTCCGGGATTTGTACTGGTTTCCTCCATTGTGAACGCCATTACCTTTCCCATTATCCCAATATTTGCTGTACTGGTCTATTTTAAACTGAAATACAAGGAAGACCAGGGACAGGTAATGGAATCATGAACTATTTTACACCCTCAGTTATCCCGGGCCAGTTGTCCGTTCTGAAGGGTGAAGCGGGTAGTCCCTCTTTATTGTAGAGATTGGCATCGTCCGGATTGTCACTCCATGCATACCGAACAGCAAGGGGATTCTGAATGGAGGGATGATAAACAACCACGGTATCGCCTTCCAGGCGCGCATTAGCCCAGTGAAAGACCTTGTCTTCACCGGCAATGGCAAATCCCCTGAGGTAACCATACTTGTCTTTTGCTACCAGTCCGGATCCGGTATGAGAAAATGCTATTTTTATCTCCTTACCGGTAATCTCCATCGACTGATAAACAGGACCAGAGTAAACTACATCCTGGTTATATGCAATTTTTTTGGCTGCGAGAGCCAGTCTTCTTCCAACTTTTTCTTTATTGGCAGGATGGATATTATCTGCTTCACCAATATCGATAGCAACAGCCATTCCCGTATTGGGCAGGGCAAGGGTCATCAATTGCGCCTCACGTAGCTCAGCCCAGCTACTTTCAACCGGATTTTCATTTACCGGTTTGTATGCAGCAAGTTGTACAAATAGAAATGGGAAGTCACCCTGGTTCCAGTGTTTTCTCCAATCCCGAATCATCAGCGGGAAAAGTCTCCTGTACTGGTAAGCCCTTGAATCGTTGGACTCTCCCTGGTACCAGATTGCTCCTTTAATCCCGAATGGGATCAAGGGGTGGAGCATTCCATTGAAGAGGAGGGTGGGTTTACTGTTAGGATCAAAACCAGCCGAAGGCGGATTTTTCTCCATTTCATCAATGACCGATCCAAAATCAGGGTCCTCTGCCAATGATTCAGCACTGGTCCATGTTTCACAAACCGTACCTCCCCAGTTTACACTGATTAAACCAATGGGAATATCCTGATCCAGGTAAACATCCTTTCCAAAGAAGTAGCCGACAGCTGAAAAATCTGCAATATTGGTTCCAATAGCACTTTCCCATCCTGAACTTTCAATGTTTTTCAACGGCCGGGTACTGATTTTTTTCCCGACAGTGATCAACCGGATATTGGGGTAATTTGCCTCCTGAACCTCCCGCTCAGAGTTCAGAATTGGCTGTCCGGGCCATCCATTTACCGGCATCTCCATGTTGGATTGTCCTCCACACAACCAGACATCACCAATAAGAATATCGGTGAGGATTATATTATTTTCCCCCTGAATATTCATTTTGTATGGTCCCCCGGCATCCATAGGTGCAAACCGGGCGATCCACTTTCCACTCTTATCCGGTTTAACCGATACCGTTTGACCGCCCAGCGACAGGGTAACCGTTTCACCCCGATCAGCCCAGCCCCAGACCGGTATTTCCATTCCTCGCTGCAATACCATGTGATCACTGAATATGGTAGCCAGTTTTACTTCTGCCATGGTTTCCAGCAGAGTGGCAGGAAACAAAACTGCTCCAAAGATTAAAACAGATAAAGATTTACTGAAAGCCAGTTTCAGTTTACGACTGTTAACAAATATCATTACTTCGATCTTTTAAATAATACATTAAAAATTGAATGGTAAAGTACAGGATATCAATGGTGAAGTGATATCTCCCATAATCCGGGTTGTGTGATCTCAAATTCAAATACAACATCATACCGCATAGTTTTCAGCTTATTCCAGGTTGAGTAGGTTACTTTTCCCCAGAAGGGGAACTCAACATTGTCGAATCCTGTAACATAACTATACCCTATCTCAGATCCGGAATTCGAAACAAACATCAAATCTTCAATATCGGAACTGGGAACTCCTCCCATCAGAATCTTTACCATCACCTGGTTTCCATCCCCCCGTCGCATGGAAGTATACCGTACCAGGTTTCTCTTCATGACCACATGCACGGCATCTGCTTGACTCATTCCTTTAAAGACATCATTCGTCCACATTCCCTGCAGTAATGAATCCCTTCCACTTGAAATAAAAGAGTATGTACCATAGCCATGCCGTTTACCATTTCTCCAATCCCCTTCATAAACTTCACCCGTTGACCAGGTATATATCCCCGTGCCGTGGGGCAGTCCCCTTCTGAATTCTCCGGCATAATTATCCCTTCCCGAAGCTTCCCCTTTTCCATGCGCCAGACCCTTTTTGCACTCCCCTTTGTAAATTAGCGAAATTTCCGGTTTCAATACATCGCAGTCTGTCTGTCCAAAGCTAATCGAGCCACAAAGGATGAGACAGAGAATAACCATAATTGTTCCTTTCTTCATGCTTCTACTGGTTTTCATCATTTGCATCAATAATTCCCATTATCGGGCCGGTTTCAAAGTTAACCATTTCTCTGGCTTCACTGGATATTTTCAAAAAAAGAAGAACTACAAAAAGCGGACTGTTTTTGCGTGTACGTACACGCAATTCGAAAAATAATTGTTATATTTGTTCTTTAACCATGCAGATCGACTCGAATCAAACCCATAAGACCAACACATTATAAAAACCGTGCAAAACATAGGGATTCGTGAAATTGCGGAAAAAGCCGAAGTTTCCATTGGTACTGTTGACCGGGTAATTCACAATCGTGGTGGAGTATCGAAATCCACAAAGGAGAAGATACAGGAGATCATCAGGAAGTATCATTACGAACCGAACATGATAGCGAGATCCCTTGCCTCCAGAAAAAAATATCTGCTTGCTACATTGATTCCATTTTATACAAAGGATAACGCCTATTGGTCGGGGCCACTGGAAGGAATAAAAAAAGCAGCAACAGAAATAGCAGATTTCAGTGTTAGCCTGAGTTACTATTTTTTTGATCAACACAATGCAGGTACTTTTCGTAAGTCGTCAAAGAGACTCCTGGGCGATGCTCCGGATGCAGTATTGCTGGCTCCGGTTTTCTATCATGAAAGCCTGGAGTTTGTAAAAACATGTGAGACAAGCAATATCCCATACGTATTCATCGATTCGAATATCAAGGGATTAAAAAACATCAGCTATTTCGGTCAGGATTCTTTCCAGAGCGGGTACCTTGCAGCCAGGTTGATCAGCATTGGCTGCACACAAAAGGCCCGGTTCCTGACAATCCATGTAGCAAAGAAGGAAGAAAACATTAATCATTTAAAACAGCGGGAGAATGGTTTCAGAGCATGGTTTAACGATCATGTAACGGATAGAAAAACTGCTATTGAAACCCTTTACATCCCTGGCTCAGGTATGGATGCCGTTAATCCCCTTCCTCCTTCGATTCATGATCCCAGACTGAAAGGCATCTTTATTACATCCAATGCGCACATCATTGCCCGATCTATTCAGCAAATAAAAACTGACCGGCTGCGGATTATCGGGTACGATCTGACAAAGGATAACCTGAAATTCCTGAAATCAGGAACCATTGATTTCCTGATATGCCAGAAACCACACGAACAAGGGTACCATGGAATCTACTCGCTGTTCAATTACCTGGTCCATAAAAAACCGGTTAAGGCACGTCATCTTATGCCCATTGATATCATTACCAGAGAAAATTATCGCTACTATCTTGAATTTGAATAACACCAATAATATGGATGATTTAACGCTTAAGGATCTAAACGGAAAAGTATGCATCATAACAGGAGGAGCTGGTGTGCTTGGAAGCTCAATAGCAGGAGCACTTGCATCCTCCGGGATAAAAACCGCCATTGCTGATATTGACAAAGCGGCTGCGGTGGAATTGGCATCAGAAATCGAAACGAAAACCGGGACAAGGAGTATTGGAATTGAAGCGGATGTGCTTTCCAAAAAATCACTGATGGAACTCAAAGAAGAGGTGAATATGGTATTTGGTCCAATCGATTTTTTGATCAACGGAGCAGGCGGTAATGCACCCACAGCTACCACTGAACTGGAACAAATTACTGCAGAGGTCCATGACCTGGAGAAAGGGTTCTACGGACTTGAAACAGATGGTTTTGAAAAGATATTTGCACTGAATTTTTTAGGAACCCTGTTACCCTCAATGGTATTGACTAAAGATATGGTGAAGAATCACCGGGGGGTAATCCTCAATATCTCCTCCATGAGTGCGTTCAAACCCCTGACGAAAGTCGCTGCCTATTCAGCAGCTAAAGCCTCCGTAAACAATTTCACCCAATGGCTGGCAGTACACCTGGGGAAGACCGGTGTGCGCGTCAATGCCATTGCTCCCGGATTTTTCATCACCCGGCAAAACAGGTTCCTGGTTCAGGATGAAGATACCCGTGGATTTACATTGCGCGGACAGAAAATTGTTGATCATACACCAATGGGTAAGTTTGGCAATCCGGAAGATCTTCATGGACCGGTGCTGTTTTTACTTTCGGATCTTTCCAGATTCATAACCGGTATTGTCCTGCCGGTTGACGGTGGATATAGTGCCTTCGGGGGAGTGTGAGTGGGCAGAGGGCAAAGAGAAGGATAAAGGATGAAGGTTGAAGGTTGAAGGAAGAAGGAAGAAGTTAAATGTTAATGGTTAATGGGAAAAAATCATGGCAAAGAATGTTATTGTAGCTCAATCGGGAGGACCCTCGCCGGTCATTAATAATTCACTCCGTGGCATCATCGAGACATGCCGGGAATTTCCGGAAGCTTTCGGAACAATCTATGCGGGTTGGCATGGCATTGAGGGCGTACTGAAGGAGGAGTTATTAGACCTGTCTGTTCAGGACAAAAAGGAAATCGAACTACTCAGTAATACTCCTGCAGCTGGTAGTATTGGAACATGCCGGTATAAACTGCTGGATCAGCAGGAAAATGATTTCAACCGGATCCTGGATGTTTTCCATGCACACAATATCGGTTTCTTTTTCTATATCGGAGGCAATGATTCACAGCACACGGCATATAAGGTAAGCCAGCTGGCTCGTGAAATGGGAATTGAATTAATATCAACCGGTATCCCAAAAACAATTGATAATGATATGGGAGATAACGAATTCAGGCTAATTGATCATACCCCCGGGTATGGAAGTGTTGCCAGGTACTGGTCCTGCATTGTGCAGAATGCCAACGAAGAAAACAGGGGATCTTCACCGGCAGACCCGGTCCTTGTACTACAGGCAATGGGAAGAAGGATAGGGTATATTCCTGCAGCCTCCCGTCTTGCAGATCCTGACCGGTCTTTCCCTATGCTCATCTACCTTCCGGAATCCGGTTTAGGAATGAAACAAATGGCAGATCATGTGAACGAGCAGCTGAAAGAGAATGGCAGATGCATTGTCGTCGTCAGTGAAGGATTTGATGTGGGAGATATCGGCGATGTCCGGGATGCCTTCGGACACACCTCTTTTGGCTCAACAAAAACTACTGTTTACCAGACTGTGATCAACTACTTGAACCAGAGTGGAATTAAAGCCAGGGGAGCAGCACGTGGCCAGGTTATGGGAACGGATCAGCGAAGCTCAGCCATTTATGCATCGGTCACCGACCTGGAAGAAGCGTACAACGTGGGACAGAAAGCAGTTGAAATTGCAATGAACGAAGGAAACGGCTGGATGGCAACACTGCTGCGTGAACCAGGAACAGTCTACTCGGTGAAGTACGATAAGGTGCCGCTGGAAAAGATGGCACTCTCTGAACGTACATTCCCTGAAAAATGGATCGCACAAAGCAGGGTGGATGTCACGGATGAATTTCTTGACTATGTCCGGCCACTGATCGGCAAATACTGGCCATCCGTCCCGCTTATTGATGGCAAACAGCGTTTTACCCGGCTCAACATGGTGTTTGCGGAAAAAAAGTTGAAAGAATATGTGCCGGAAGCCTATTGAAATATCGAATAATGAATAATAAAATAGAATACCAAATTTTTGCAAATGGATAGAAATTTTTGAACAAAATTAATTAAGAATGGAAAATAAAAAGTATGACTTAGAAGATCGGCTAATTGATTTTGCAGTTTTAGTCATCAAAATTGTTGGAAAAATTGGAAATACTGTAGCAGGTAAACATTTAGGAGAGAATTTGATACGGTCCGGAATTTCTCCCGCTCTCAACTATGGAGAAGCACAAGGTGCTGAATCGCGTAAGGATTTTATACACAAAATGAAGATCTGCCTTAAAGAATTACGTGAGACAAGAGTTGGATTAAAAATCATTAACAAACTTCCATTTGAACAGGTAAAATCTTTATTAGATGAAGCATTGCCTGAAAATGAGGAGCTGATCTCAATTTTTTTAAATAGTATTGAAACCACCCGGTCTAACTTGAGAACAAGATCCAAGAATGAACTAAATTGAGCATTTTATGAAGATTTCTTCATTCAATATTCCTTGTTCATTATTCATTATTTTTAACATTTCGATTCAATATTTGAAATCCGAAATCTATTTAAACAATGGATACTCAACAGCAACTTCGTGATCTCAAACCCAACCACCCGTTTTTCATCGGTATAGACTCTGACGGATGCGTGTTTGATACCATGGAACCAAAGCAGAAAGAGTTTTTTTGCCCTAATGTGCTGCGTTATTACGGTCTTCTTCCCATTTCAAAAATAGCCAGGGAGACATGGGAATTTGTGAATCTCTATTCACAAACCCGTGGCATAAACCGGTTCCTTGCCCTGATCGAATGTTTTGAACTGTTAAAAAAACGCAAAGAAGTGGTGGAACGAGGGTTTAAGGTACCCGATCTTTCTGCGCTCAAAGAATGGACAGGCAAAGAGACAAAATTGGGAAACCCAACACTGGAAATGTATGCCAAACAGGTTATGAACTTTGATATCGACCTTGTATTAACCTGGTCAAAAACCGTTAACAAAGAGATTGCCCAATGGGTGCATGGACTCTCACCATTCCCTTATGTGAAAGAATCCCTTGAGAAAATAAAACCTGAGTCTGATGCTATTGTCGTATCACAAACGCCCCTGGAAGCGCTAACCAGGGAATGGGAAGACCATGATCTTACAAAATATGTCCGGTTCATAGCCGGTCAGGAATACGGTACCAAAGGCGAACACCTTGCATTGGCTGCTAAAAGGAAATACCCCGATAATAAAATACTTATGATTGGCGATGCGCCGGGAGATCTGATGGCAGCAAGAAAGAATGGTGTACTCTTTTACCCGGTTAATCCGGGGCATGAGGCTGCCTCCTGGAGAAGATTCTATGAAGAAACAGCAGATATTTTCTTTTCCGGAAAATATAAAGGGAAATATGAGAATGGATTGATTGAAGAGTTTAACCGATATCTTCCGGATAAACCCACATGGGAAATGGTACAGGATTCATAAACGAACCGTATTGAATAATTTACCATCATGATTTATTTCGAAAAAGGATCAGATGCTACAATACTAAGGCATCAGGAGCTGAAAGAGGGTCTTTTTGAAGCACTGGACCGGATTGGCCCGAGAAGAAAGATCCTGGCAATCCCTCCGGATTTTACACGCTACCATTCAAAAGCAGGAGAACTAACTGCTTTTGCATGCGAATATTATCGAAGCAAACTCACCCACATCCTTCCTGCATTGGGGACACATTCACCCATGAGCTCCGGGGAGATCAACAGGATGTTCCCAGGTATTCCAAAAAAACTTTTCCATGTGCATGATTGGAGGAACGATATTCGATCCCTTGGAATAGTTCCTTCATCATTCATAAAACAGGTTTCCGGTGGCACGGTAAATTACGAATGGACTGCCCAGGTGAACAGGCTGCTGGTTGAAGGTGATTTTGACCTGATCCTCTCAATTGGACAGGTTGTCCCACACGAAGTTACAGGAATGGCAAACTACAACAAAAACATATTCATTGGAACAGGTGGCGCTGAAGCAATCAATAAAAGTCATTTCCTGGGGGCTGTATATGGAATGGAGAAAATGATGGGAAAGACAGATACCCCTGTCAGGCAAGTGCTTGACTACACGAGCGACCACCTGTCAGATCGTTTGCCGCTGATTGTCTATGTCTTAACCGTAATTGGAAGAGATATTGATGGGAGTCAGGTTGTCCGGGGGTTATTCATCGGCGATGACAAAAAGTGCTTCATCCTTGCTTCGGAGCTATCCCAACGGGTAAATATTGAACTGCTGGATGCTCCCATTAAAAAAACAGTGGTCTATCTTGATCCGTCGGAATACAAAAGCACCTGGTTGGGAAATAAAGCAATCTACAGAACTCGCATGGCTATTGCTGATGGCGGAGAACTGGTCATCCTGGCTCCGGGACTGAAAACATTCGGAGAAGACCTGGAAATTGACCGGCTGATCAGGAAATTCGGATACCGTGGAACACCTGCCACACTGGATGCAGTGAATTCACATCCGGAATTGGCCCAAAATCTAAGCGCCGCGGCTCACCTGATACATGGATCGTCTGAAGGGCGATTTCAAATTACCTATTGCCCGGGAAAATTAACAGAAAAAGAAATTCTTTCTGTTCATTTCAACTATGGCAACCTGAAAAAGATGATAAAAAGATATGATCCCGGCACAATGAAGAATGGGAT
>Ga0315537_1000821_pt1 | contig 24518 bp, 18 predicted proteins | sample SalMarSW160270MG_FD_203091 | JGI IMG/M metagenome (GOLD analysis project Ga0315537, IMG submission 203091) | Salt marsh sediment microbial communities from the Plum Island Ecosystem LTER, Massachusetts, United States - Salt Marsh Sediment SW1602-70 ...
CCGATAGGTGATTTACGCGCCAGCGAGACGGCTTTCTGAAAATAGCTGTTTTCGGGAGTGTCGAGGAATTGCGGGCGACTCAAGATCGAAACTTCCTTTTCGGCCATAAGCTCGACCATATTTTGCAGAAGCATGCGATTATTGATATAAGTGTGACCATCTATATATGATATAATTTCACCGGTCGCATTTTCGGCGCCGATATTTCGGCCGGCCGAGGAAAAGCCCCGCGGATTGTGAATTATCTTGATTCTATGGTCATTGGCGGCCAGTTCGGCAATAATTTCATCGGTACGGTCGCTGGAATCGCCGGCGACAATAATGATTTCCAGCTTATCCTCCGGATAATCCTGCGTTTGCATATATTTTATTGTCGAAGCAATAAACTTTTCTTCATTCTTTATGGGGATAACAACCGATATTTTCGGCCAATCGTCCGAATTCAACTAATTTTCGCCTTTCCCCCGCCTTCCGCAGGATAGAAAATTAAATCCCAAAAAGGCACTGATACGGGCTAAAGTCAATAGAAAATTAGAAAACCACGAAAGTATAATTGTTCCTGTAAGGTCTCCGGATCGAACGCTATGCTGAAAAAGCAATTGAAAAAGCGGCTTGTTTTTTGTAAGATTGAAATTGCAATTTAGGAAGTTAAAGACATTGACCAAGGATAGAATAAAGGAATTCCGGGAAGATAGAGAGCGCCTTAATAAACTGGTGATGAAATACGCCGGTATCAATACGAAGCGCTTTCACAATATCGACCGGCAGGTCTATAACGACGGAGCACTGAAATCCAAAACCAAGGAATTGATGGGTCTGGTATCTTCGCTGGTTTTGAGATGTGATGATTGTATCATGTATCATCTGATTCGCTGTCGGGAAGAAGGTGTTTCCGATAAAGAGCTGGAAGAAACGCTGGCAATCGGGTTGATAGTCGGCGGCTCGATTACGATTCCGCACATTCGGCGGGTCTGGGATGCCTGGGATAACATGAAACAAAACTATAATTTCCCGAAGGGCAAAAATAAATATGGATAAAGAAAAAATGTTCGGTACATTGGTCCGAAAAGTCGGGGCAATGTTAAGAAGCGAGCAGTCAAATCGATCAAAACTTGAGATGATCTGCAGGCTGTTGAAATATAATATCCCGGAATACGATTGGGTCGGCTTCTATCTGGTCGATCCGGATAAAAACAAAGAACTAATCCTGGGGCCGTTTATCGGGACACAGACGGAACATGTTCGGATTCCGTTCGGGCGGGGGATTTGCGGTCGGGCGGCCGATTTAAAAGAAACCGTCCTGATTTCCGATGTCTCGCTGGAGAATGATTATCTGTCGTGCAACCCGAATGTAAAGTCGGAAATAGTCGTGCCCATTTTCAAGGATAATCGTCTGGTCGGAGAACTCGATATCGATTCACACGAAAGCTCGGCATTTACCGAAAAAGATGAGCGGTTTCTGGAAAGAATCTGTGAGTACGCTTCGGAACTAATCTGATTTCTATAGGAAAATTCAATTAAGACAGATTGTCTATAGACTTATTCAGCATCGGGCGGTTTGGCTTCTTTTAGAGCGGGCGGCGGGGGCGGTTCCAATTTCCCTTCGTACTTTGCCTTCTTCTTATCAATATTAGGAAGGTACTCTTTCAGGGCCTGAATCGTTACCGAATCTTCTTCGGGGGCCAGTTCAATGTATTTATTATAGGCATCCAGAGCGTCGTCGTATTTTTTGGTCCATTCCATCGTGGCACCGAGGCTGAAATAAGCATCGGTGTAATTCGGATCCAATTCGATAATTCGCTTGAAATCTTTGATGGCCATGTTGAAATCGTCGTTATAATAATAAGCGATGGCCCTGTTATAGAGAGCGTCGATAAAATCCGGAGATAATTCGAGCGCCCGAGTATAACTTCTGACGGCGAAATCGAAATTATTCTGGGCGCGATACGCCAAACCCATATTAAAATATGCCTCGGCATAATCCGGCTTCAATTCGATTGCCTTCTGGAAATCAGCGATAGCGACATCGAATTTACCCCTCATATAGAACATGGTTCCACGGTGGAAATATGCTTTGACGTAGCTGGAATCGAAGTTTATTGCCTGGCTATAATCCCGGGCAGCCAGCTTCTTTTCACCCAGATTTTCATAGGCGATGCCCCGGCTGTAATAGGTATCGGCAAAATTGGGATCGAGGTCGGCCGATTGAGTAAAATCCTTGACCGCCTCCCGATATTTGCCCAGCATCCCGCAGGCGATACCTCGTTGAAGGTAGACTTTCGGATTTTTCGGGTCGATTTTCAGCGCCAGAGAATATTCGTCGATGGCCTTCTGCGTTTGGCCTCCATAGAGGTATTCATTACCCTTGACAATATGATCATCGGCCGTATTCTCCTGGGCAAAATTCGCATTCGACAATAAGAAAAACGAAAGAAAGAGGAATGACAGAATTGCCCTGATTTTGGATAGATGTTTGCTTTTTAAACCTTTGGCTCTGATTATCATAAGTGGTCTCCCGGCGGCTATTTTCGAATATATTACCTTCTGGCTACATTATCGGTATAATCAAACCTGTTCGCAGTAATACTACTAATAGTGATAAAACGGCGCAAGCAATTTGTTCCGGTATTTATTATATCTTAAGTTGCGAAGCTTATTTGGATTAAAATGGCTTAGATTTAATTAAATATCGCTCTCGCCGCTTTCGCCGTCCGTTCGATAAAAGTTTCAATCGGCTCGCTCAGTTTCCGGCCGGTGCCGACCTCGAAAAGGATATTGTTCATCTGCGAGGCCCTGTCAAAATACGACCTGAGTTCCGGCCAGTTGATATTGCCGTCAAACGGCGGCAGATGCTCATCGGACTGACCGTGATTATCCGATAGATGGCAGGTGGTCATCCGGGAATAATATTTTTTCAGCAAATGAAACGGCTCACCGCTCATATTTTCGTGCGAACTGTCGTAGCAAAATCCGAATTTCTCGGGGCCGAAAACCTGAAGGATTTGATCGCAAATCCATGAACCCTGTGAGGTTGGCATATTTTCAACGGCCACAGTGAGCGGCAGACGGCCAATCGATTGATCGAGTCGATGCAGCGACTCAATAGCGCGCTCGAGACAGGCCTCCTTGCTGTCATAAAAATAATGATGGGGATGGATAATAACAATCGGGATTGCCAGCTCGACGGCATATTCTATATAACGAGCGGTTTTTTCAATGGCGATTTCTTTTTCATCGATATCCAATGCGGCAATATTATAAGGGGGATAAAACGGAGCGTGTGCCGAGTCAATCGACAGATTCAGACTTCGGGCCAGATCGAGGATTTCGTTTATTTTTTCTCTATTAAAAAAATGTGTGTGCTCTGCATTAGCGCAAATGGAGACAAAGTCAAAATTATTCTGAGAGAATATCTCGAATTGTCTTGAAATATCGACGGTAAAATCAACCGTTGTCGAAATGCCGATTTTAAAAGCCCTTTTACTCATGGAACTACCAATTAAATCTAATAAAGATAAGAAATTATACCGGAATAGGCAGATAATTTATTTTTTCGGCCATGCGAAGCGCGGTTTCGCTCAAAGGCTGTTAAATTTCTTTAAAAGTGGGCGTTGAAAGATATCGCTCACCGGTGTCGCAGACGAATGTTATTATCATTTTACCCTCGTTCGCTTCCCTGGCGGCAACTCTTAAGGCCGCGGCGACATTCGCTCCGGACGATATCCCGGCTAAAATACCTTCTTCTTTCGCCAGACGCCGGGTGGTATTTATTGCTTCGTCAGAGGGCATCTGAATAATTTCATCGACGATGTCCAGATCGAGAACATCAGGCTTAAACCCGGCGCCGATTCCCTGAATCGGATGCGGCCCCTTCTGGCCGCCGGACAGGACAGGCGAGTCGGCCGGCTCGACGGCGATGAGTTTTATCGAGGGATTTTTCTCTTTGAGAAAGGCACCGGCGCCGGTGATGGTCCCGCCGGTTCCGATTCCGGAAACAATAATATCCACTTTGCCATCGGTATCGTCCCATATCTCCGGGCCGGTCGTTGTCCGATGGATATACGGATTGGCCGGATTTTTAAACTGCTGCGGCATAAACGAATTTTCTGTTGACTCCAGAAGTTCTTCGGCCCTTTTAATCGCCCCGGGCATACCGTCCGGTCCGGGCGTCAGAATCAATTCCGCGCCCAGGGCTTTCAATAAACTTCGCCGCTCCAGCGACATCGATTCGGGCATTGTTAAAATTAATCTGTATCCTCGGGCGGCGGCTATAAAAGCCAGCGCGATCCCGGTATTACCGGAGGTCGGCTCGATTATGGTCGTATCCTTTTTAAGAACGCCCCGCTTTTCGGCATCGTCTATCATGGAAATGCCGATCCGATCCTTGACCGATGATAGCGGATTGAACGATTCAAGCTTGACTATAACCTGTCCGGGCAAACCGCCCGTCAAACGATTTAATTTAACCAGCGGCGTGTGGCCGATCAGCCTGGTGATATCGTCAGCAATTCTGCTCATGGAAAAGACTCCTTTGGTTTGAGCGAATTACTCACCTCATATCTGATAGCTCGCCTTACCGCCCAGCCTGGAAACCAGATCGGATACCTTCAACGATTGGAAGTGTTTGGTAATAAGCTTTTCAGCATTTTTCCAAACATGAGTCAAGGCATCCTGTTTTACGGTTCCGTTTTGCGAATAAAGAATACTCCCTTCAAACGCGGAGATAATATCCAAAACCGATATCTGGGACGGTTTTTTTGTCAGATAATATCCACCTTTCTTGCCGCGTGTGGCTTCGACCAGGCGGGCACGTCGGAGTTGTGATAAAAGCAATTCCAGGTACCGTACCGGAACATCCTGCGAGATCGCAATCTGCCTTGCCTGCAGCGGCCCCTTACCATAATTCGCAGCCAAAGATACAATGGCTCGTAATCCGTATTGTGCTTTTAATGAAATCATATTACCCCCTTTTCAATAAAAGGCGCGTTAGTGCGTTCCTTTATGGTATACTGCCGGACATAGCCCGATTTTAACACTTCGGTTGTACAAATCATGTTGTCGTTCCTTTTGTTAAATTATACGATTTACATATAGGAATTATAGCAAATTAGCTGTTTATATCCAAAAATTTATTTTAGATTCGCCCATTCCGGAAATTGGCTCAGATCGATATTGAACACGAATCGTCCCAGAAAATATATGGCCGCGGTTATAAGTATAACTCCGACAAAGTTTAAGATCAAACCGGTCCGAGCCAGGCGACCGACAGATATTTTTCCCGAGCCGAATATTATGGCGTTGGGAGGAGTCGCTACCGGCAGCATAAAAGCACATGAAGCCGAAAGAGTCGCCGGTATCATCAATAGAAGCGGATTAATTCGAATCGCCAGCGAAAGCGAGGCGAGAATCGGCAGGACCATCTGGGTCGTGGCGGTATTTGAAGTCAATTCGGTAAGGAAAGTCATCATCAGGCATATTGAAATCACTATTACCAGGGCCGGGAAGCCGCTGAATCCGGTTAGCTGTGTACCCAGCCATTGCGAGAGTCCGGATTGGCCGAATCCCTCCGCCAGTGCAAAGCCGCCACCGAAAAGAATAACGATTCCCCAGGGCAGTTTTACTGCCGTCCGCCAGTCCATTATCCAACCTCCCACACTTCCGCGGGCCGGTATCAGAAAAAGCAAAAGGGCGATGACGACGGCGACGGTGCCGTCATCAATAAACGACGGTTCGGGCAGAATACCAGACCACCCCGGGATGGTAAAGCTGCCGATATTAATATTTTGCCTGAAAATCAGAAGAAAAGCCAGGGCAATAAAGGCGATTAAAACTACCAGTTCCTCAAAGCCGATCGGGCCCAGTTTTTTATATTCATCTTTAAACAGGTTTATATCGGCCTTCTCATTTTTGCTACGGCGCACAAATATAAAAACCAGTAATCGCCATGCGATAATCAGGAATATGATAGAAAAAGGTAATCCGAAAGCGAGCCATGACGCAAAAGTTATTTCAGGAGCATCGGGGAAATTGATTTTCAGGATTTTGATGAAAACAAGATTAGGCGGTGTCCCGATGAGGGTGGCAATACCGCCGATCGATGCCGAATAGGCGATACCTATTAAAAGTCCAAGCGAAAATTTTGAGATTTTCACATCTTCGGAATCATTCTCCAGCCGACTGATAACGGCAAGGGCAATCGGCACCATCATCATCGTGGTGGCAGTGTTGGAGATCCACATCGAAAGAAATGCCGTCGCGACCATAAAACCGAGGATTATTTTTTTGGGACTGGTGCCGATGAGCATGATAATTTTTATCGCGATTCGCCTGTGCAGCTGCCATTTCTGCATGGCCAGAGCAATTATGAAACCGCCGATAAAAAGAAATATTACGTTATTAAAATAAATCGGAGCGACCTTTTTGCCGGTCATTATTCCCATAATCGGGAAAAGGACGACCGGGATTAAGGCGGTGGCGGCAATCGGAATCGCCTCGGTAATCCACCAGACCGCCATGAGAATGGCGATGGCGGCCGTCCGCGTAACCAGCGGGTTTTCGGGATCGAAATTGCAAAAGATTAAAATAACCAGAGCCAGAAGAGGACCTAATATCAGACCGAGAAGTTGTATGTTGGAACCAGTTTTGATGTCATCAGGATCAGGCATAACTATAATTGGAATAAAATCATAGCAAAATTCCGAGACAAGTAAAAAAAAGATAATTTATTGCGTTTTTGGCGGATGAAAGGAGGTTGTCCCAAAAGTACTTGAAAAGCAAAAACACGTCATTGCCAGCCCTGAGAGGAACGCTTAGCATTCCACGAAGGGCGTGGCAATGACATTGCGTCGCAATCTCCTCATAACGAGTTGAGAGATCGCCACGTCGTCCTCCTCCCCCCGATAAATCGGGGAGATTTCGGACTCCTCGCGATGACGATACCGGCTTTTGGGACAATCTCAAAATGTACACCGACCATATCAGAGCTGTTTGATTATCTCGCGATACGAATGCAAATAGGCGACGAGATACAATGTCAGGCCGGAAATAAGCAGCCAGTAAAAATACGGCTGCGGATTTTCGAGTCTTAATGTCGCATCGGTATCGTACATAAACGAGAAGAGTATCATGCCGGTCGCGATAATAGTTAAAAGCCATGTAATCAGAGTCGGTCTGAAATAAAGTCCCCTGTTGAACAGGCCGGTAATCGAGATTCCGATGATTATCATCAGTAAAGCCACCAAAGATGGTGCAATCACGGGGCCGATCCATGGATATGGTATCAGGAAAAGCACGTCCCATTCAAGCAATGACGACGGCCAATCGAGAGTGATTTTCAGGAAGACATAGTAAAAGATATCCCAGATTCCGAACAAAATCAGAAAATATCCGAAGCGTTCCCAGAATCTTTTACCGCAAATAGCGGACACAGTAATCATCATTATTATGGTGGCCAGTTCACGGAACAGCTCGATTCGGATCATGCGGATATTGATGACTTTGAGCGGCAGCGAGAAACCTTCAGGATAGTACAATTCTCTTAAATAGACGACGACGGCGGATTCGAAATAAGCCATGGCAACGGCGAAGAGGGAAACATATAAAAGCTTTTTATTAAAATCGGTCATTATATTTCTTCAGGTTTGTGTACAAAATATATACAAACCACGATTTTTATTTTTTTATCAAGATGTTCCTATGAAAGACGAATGTCAATAAACAAAAAGGCGCTCGGATGAGCGCCTTTCACCCGGCAGATGTGAACATCTGCCGGGCACAATCAATTAATTGTGGCCTATATCGGCCTCTGATTCATTTTCTAATTGCCGGAAGTCTCTTCCTTTTCGACTTTTATCTTTATCTCCTTTTTCCCGTCGGCATTCGTGGTTATATCGACACTCTCCACATTTTCGCCCTCTTCGGCCAGCTTGGCCCTGACGGCCGCTTCGATTTCGGCATCGGTCATTCCCTCGATATCCAGATTGGCACAACTGACGCCGGCGGGCGTTTCAAAAGATATATTATCGGTATCGCCGACATGAAGTTCTATTCTCTTAACGTCACGTGTTGAATCGCCGGCGACATTGACGCCGCTGTCATTGATATCCATGGTAATCTGTCTCTCACCACCGCTGGTGGTAACGGTCACGGTCGGATTGGTGTAAACCGTCGCCAGTTTTTGTCTGATTTCATCGGCGATTTGCTGGTCGGATTTGCCCTCGGTTTCAACTTCGATATGCAGCTTTTCCCTCACCTGAGCAAACAGCGAACCGGAGACGACACCGGTTATCGGTCTTATCTGCGGATCGGCCTGAAAACCGGTCAAAGCCTTGACGGCAATCGCGACCTCGCGTGCGGCCTGTTTGTCCGGAAGACCGCTGATAAGGCAATTACCGCCGTCAAACTCGATACCGGCATCCTCATAACCAAGCGCAGCCAGCGCCCGGGGAAGCTGCCCCGGTGTGATATTTGCTTCGTTTAAATTCGCATACACCAGATCATACCCCACGGTGGTGGTGTATGAAAACGGCACCAGGGTAATAAACAGAAAGACAATCACCGCCAGGGATAATCCCGTCACCAGTCCCGACCTCCGGTTGATTTGATTTTTCATAATCGACATGATACTCTCCTTTTTCTTTTCCGCGGTTTTTCGGATAATCCGGCTGCGGATTTCCGCGAAAGGCGTCGTTTCGATACTTTTTTCCTTTTCGGATTTTAATGCGTTATTAAGGATAGATGCGGCTTTAAAGGCCCGTGCACAGGCAGGGCAGGATTTAATATGCTCCCGCATCTCGCTATCCGGCGCGACCGAATTATTTATCCTTCGAATCACTTCTTTGCAGCGCATATTTTCCTCCGACACTAACATCAGTTTTTATATCACCTTTGACCGAAGGGCCAGAAAGATGCGATTCCAATTTTTTGCGCATCTTCCGCCGCGCCCGCCAGAGACGAGCCTTGATGGTCCCTTCCGGTTTTTTGAATATGGAGACCAGTTCGCCAATCGGCCAACCATCGATTTCATATAGAATAATCATCGCTTTGTCTTCGGGTGAAAGAGAAGTCAGTGCACGATTTAGCCAGCGCCGGGAATCGTATTGGGCGAGGGGATCAATTTTGACTGAAGATTCATCAATATTCGGCCTAAGAGTTATTCGTGTCCACCAGGGAGTCCGCTGCCTGTTTTTGAAGCTGTTGATTATGATGCGAAACAGCCAGGGTTGAAAGGCGGCTGTATTTTTTAATGTTGCGAACCGAGACATAGCGTAAATTATCGCCTCCTGATAAAGGTCATCACCATCGTCGCGATTGCCGGTTAATTTGCGGCAAAAGCTTTCGGCTTTGGGATGAATCGGTTCCAGAAGCTTCCAAAACAATTCATTATCCATATTCATACCTAAGACACATCAGCGGTGGTTTTGGTTGCATTATGTCCAATATATTTCATCGATTAAATGGGTCAACAGCCGTTTTTCATACTTTTTCAAATATTTTCGGGAAGAAAAAAGATCTCCGGCTGTAATCCTCTCAGAACTGAGAAAAAATCCCAAACAAGAAGGAGGTGCCCTATGCGCGCCAGAAAAACCTACGGTATGTTAATCATCCTCGCCGCCCTGATGCTGCCGCTGATTCTTGCGGCCGGCTCAACCGGGGAAATCAAAGGCCGGGTGACCGACAAAGCGACCGGCGATCCGATTGCGGGAGCTACGGTTACGGCTTTCGGCACAAATCATAGCGCCACGACCGACCAAGGCGGTCATTTTGTTCTAAGCAATTTAACACCGGGCAAACGTGATATTACAGTGACGAAGGCCGGATATACAATGGCCAAAATCAGCGCTGTCAGTGTCATGGCCGATTTTACGACCGAGCTCAATATTGAGATGGAAAAGATAAAGGACAAAGAAAACGACATTGTCAATATTCCCGAGCCGGAAGTCAAAGTTGAAGAACTCGGCGTTCCGGATGAAGTCCAATTTATGTCTACTGATATCGCCAAAAAAATGCGGGCACAGGGCTATTGTGCACCGAGCCCGGCGGATGCGTCGGGATATTATCCACCGTCGCACGGTGGGACGGCGATCGTAAACGGCGAGCCGTACGACGCCATGTTTTTCAAAGATTACGGTACCAATCCATTCGTGTTCACGATTAATGACCATCTTTCGACCTTTGCCATCGACGTTGACGACGCTTCCTATATTATGGCTCGCTCGTATCTTGAGCGGGGTCATCTTCCTCCGGATGAAGCGATTCGGACCGAAGAATTCATCAATCATTTCAAGTACAACTACAATCCGCCTACCGAGGGGCCGTTCAGTATCAATATCGAGGGCGCCCCGTCGATATTCGGTGAAAACTGCCAGCTTCTCCGAATCGGCATCAAAGGCGATGTTATCGCCCCGGAAAACCGCAAGGCGGCCAACCTGGTTTTTGTAATTGACGTTTCCGGTTCAATGGGACGCGAAGATCGTCTTGGTCTGGTTCGGAAGGCGCTACGCATGCTGATCGATAATCTCAGAAACGATGACGAGGTCGGTATCGTTGTCTATGGTTCGCGTGGACGAGTGGTTCTGGAGCCAACTTCAATTAATGAGAAGGAAAAGATTCTCTCGGCGATCGAGTGGCTGCGCCCCGAAGGTGCAACCAATGCCGAGGAAGGTCTTCGGCTGGGTTACCAGATGGCGGAGAGGAATTTCGAAAAAGGTAAAATCAACCGGATAATTCTCTGTTCTGACGGCGTCGCCAATGTCGGGGTGACCAAGGCTGAAGATATTCTTGATTGGATCAAAAGTTATGCGGATAAAGGTATCACTCTGACCACGGTCGGTTTCGGTATGGGGAATTACAACGACATTCTGATGGAAAAGTTGGGAAACAAGGGTAACGGCTTTTACGCTTATGTTGACAATTTCGCCGAGGCCAAAAGAATCTTCCTGGAAAATCTGACCGGGACGCTGCAGGTGATTGCCCGCGATGTCAAGATCCAGGTCGATTTTAATCCTGATGTGGTTCTCAGCTATCGTCTCCTTGGCTATGAAAATCGCGACGTGGCCGACAACAAGTTCCGCGATGACAAAGAAGACGGCGGCGAGATCGGATCGGGACATCAGGTCACCGCTTTGTACGAAGTCATGTATAAAGAGAAACCGGCAAAATCTCATGTGGCTAAGTTCTTCATTCGTTACAAGCATCCGGATGAGGATAAAGTCGATGAGCAGATGGTCGTTATCAACATGAATGATTTTAAACCGTTGTTTAACCAATGTTCGGTTGATTTCAAGCTGGCGGCCACTGCGGCCGAGTTCGCCGAGATACTGGGTAAGTCGTACTGGGCGAAAGATTCGAAACTGTCCAGCGTTCGCGATCTGGCCAAGGAAATTTTCAAGCAAAATGACTCACCGGAAATAGTCGAGTTTATCGATATGATTTCCAAGGCGGAAAAGATGGAGGACGAACTGGCAAAGAAGTAGGTTGAGGGGCGGAATCCCAAAGTGGACAGGCTTATTGCCTGTCCACTTTTTTTAATTTAGAAATTCGTTTGCGGGCAGAATGGCTGCGGGCCGTTCATGTAAAGATATTTCAAAAGGTACGAAATATCGAGAATGTTGACATCGTTGGAATGGTTGACGTCAATCGAAGCATCGCCCATCCGCGGCGCCGGACCGTTTTCATACAGATATGATTTCAGGAACGCCACATCAAGGATACTTACTTTTCCATCGCCGTTGCCATCACCAGAAATATGGCCCCGGATCCATACTATACATCGCTCACTGAAGTTATCAGGCTTGGAAGAATAATCGCCGGTAACGAGATAAGTGTGATAGGTGGAATCCCAAACCAGGTCATAACTATCGAGGAAATCGAACATAGTGCAAGTGACCTTCAAAACCCGGCCGTCGAAATCAGGATGTGAATCCAGAAAAATCATCGATGACGGTACGATGGTTTCATTGATACGCACGGTAGAAGTATCGATATCATCTACCGTCTGACCCAGAGGAAGATTCCCCACGTATATGGAAAGATACATCGGCTCCACCGTGTATTTAAAAGCCATCCAGAGGCTGTCGGGTTCGATTTCGAGGTTGCAGGTATTAAAGTCGCAGACCTCGATGAAGTCACCATTAAAAGTCCAGATAACAACCGGATCGGTAACCATTTCGGAGTCGTTTATGGTAAATTCGATAAGGTCACCGGAATTCGCGCCTTCATCGACATCGGGCGTAAAAATATCGTCATGATATATCGGCATAAAACCGAAAGAGCCGTCAACTTTGACCACATCTTTACCGCACAAAACACCGTCAGGATCATAGGCCCGAATGGTGTCGTCGGGGGCGAGAGGTGTTCCGTTCATAAACGGTTCAGCGCAATAAACGCTTATCCATTGATCGGTCGGTATCGGCTCGTCATTTGCATTCGCGATTTGACCCGGGCCGATAATCAGGCAGGTCAGCGAAAGCAGAACGACAAAAGCGAGGTTATGATTTTTTTTCATGCTAATTCCTCCTATGATTAATAGATTTGTTCCATCAAAGGCATTTAATAATAATTTACACAATCTCGAATTTTCGGATAATCAGTAAGTAATTTAAGCTTAACACTTCAGTCCAGCGAATAGCGGCAGTCTCCTCAAGGACAATTCGGCGCCGGTCCGCCCATGTACAAATAGGCGATAAGATAGGTAATATCGAAAATATTTATTGTGCCGGTGTTATCGACATCAGCCGAGGCTTCCGGATCCGGCGCGGGACCATCCAAATAGAGGAAAGCAATAACAAACGTTATATCAAAAATATTTAAAGCTTCGTCACCGTTGGCATCGCCGCAAATAAATGATGCGCTTATCTGTAAATCAAAAACCGATTCATCGAAACTCCCGACGGCGTCTTCCACCATGGCCGTAAAGTTTATAACTCCGGGTTGAATCGGCATCCCTGATAGCAATCCGGTCGACGATAATGACAGGCCGGTTGAGACCAGGTCACCGTTTTTATCGCTCCACGTTTTCACGCCGGTTCCGCCCGAAGATTCAAGCTGCTGACTGTACGCAACACCCTCTCCGCCGTCCGGCAGGGAATCTGTCGTTACCGCAACCGCCGGATTCATCGTAAAATCATAGATTTTCTCGTCAATATCACCCGCCGCATCGCTGACATTAACCGTCAAATCTATCGGACCGACCGCCGTCGGCGTTCCGGTCAGGTCTCCACTTGATGATAAAGCCAAACCGGTGCCATCCAGAACATCATACTTATCATCCCACACAATCGGCGTCGTACCTCCGGTCGATGTCAGAGCTATGGAATATGGAATACCCTCTGTCCAGTCGGGAAGTTCGGATGTCACAATTTGTAAGGGGGGATTAATATCAATATTGAGTCCTTTTGTATCCGACGCGGCGGCGGCGTCCGTCACCCGGGCAGTGAATGATATTTCACCACTCGAATTCGGCGTTCCGGAAAGCAGTCCATTGGCAGATAGAGTCAATCCGGTTCCATTCAAATCATTATTCAAATCAATCCATACAAGCGGAGCCGTTCCGCCAAACGCTCCCAGAGTCTGCGAGTAGGGTCTTCCCTCGGTCCATTCGGGGAGGCTGGACATTAGTATCACGGGATGCGGATTTATAGCAATCTCGAACGGTTTTTCGTCGGCGGCTCCGGCCGCATCGACAATACGCGCAATAAAGGATAATATTCCGGTACTATTCGGCGTGCCGGAAATCGTGCCATCCGATGAAAGTGAAAGACCGCTGCCATTTAAATCATTATTCTTGTCGGACCAAGCAGTCGGGTTGGTTCCACCGGTGTACTCGAGCGCCTGAGAATATGGAAATGCAACGGTCCAGCCGGGAAGATTATCGGTCGTGATGGAGATAGCATCGTTTATCATAAAGGTAAAAAGCTTTTCATCGGAGGCTTTCCCTTCATCGACGACCATCGCGGTGAACGAAATCTGCCCGCCTGAATCGGGCGTACCCGATAGCAACCCGTCCGTCGAGAGCGATAATCCGGTTCCGACCAGGTCGCCATTTTTATCCGACCATGTCAGAGTGCCGTTGCCGCCGTCGGCAATCAACTGCTGCGAATACGGTATATCTATCGTCCAATCCGGAAGAATGTCGGTCATTATGTCGGGCGGGCCCGCGCTGCAGGCGTATACAGTAATGACGACATCGTCCAAAGCGGCCTCGACCACCGAACCGGACCCGAGATCGGAAGCGCTGAATCTGAGTCTCATCTGATCGGTCGCTGTCGTAAAATCGGAAACGAGAAAGGTATTTTCATACCAGCCGCCTGAAGCCTGCGCAATCGGCCCGATCGTTTCGACCAGAACCCAGGTGCCTCCATTATTATTTGAAATATAGACGTACATCTCGTCGGCGTTGGGCGCCGAGCCATAGTCATTGGAGTACCATCGGGCATAATGAATTCTGGCATCGCCGGAAGATAAATCAAGCACCGGCGAAGTAAGATTAGTGGTGCCATCATCGACATCCGAATCGCCATCGGTATTACCGGTCAGGTAACAATTGCCCGAGCCGTCGAAATCGGTCGCGGGATCGCCGCGGTCGCCACCGCCAACAGGAATACCTCGTTCCCATTGACCGGCGACAGCATCGCCGCCGACCGTCCAGCCCAGATCGGTTTCGAAATTATCTTCGAAAGCAACATATATTTCGGAAGCGGCAATCGCCTTATGGGGTGAAGTCGTATCGGGGTCGTAGATTCTCCCCAGCGATTCTTCCAGCGCACTGACGTAAAATTCGATTTTATCACCGCAGAACAAAGCCGGTACGGTCGCCTGATACTGATTTTCAAAAACCTGCGACATCGAAACCGTCTGGATACTTCCACCATTGACTTCATAGTGCAGTTGGCCACTGGCCGGAACCGGAACGCCATCATTGACGCCAAAGACATTTACACCGAATGACGTCGGCTGCCCCGGGGTCAGGACTTCCGGGATACCGGACGGATATTCAAACGAAAGATCCCTGCTGCCCGGATAATTCACATAGGCTGCCGCATAGCCAATCCGGGAACAGCCATATTCCAGGCGGGCATAACCGCCATCCTCGCCCCAGCCGGGCCCCCAGGAGTTTCTGACAAACCAGACACCATTGGCTCCCTGATTGTCATCCCATCCGACTATAACGACACCGTGATTTATTTCACCGTTAGGATCACAACCATTAAAAATCCCGCCGGTGTAAGCCTGCAAAGCGCTGTTGGAATGTATGGTGACAGCGATCGGGCCATAATCCACTATGGCCTGTTTCATCGCCTCAACGGACGGAATGCTGTAGCTATTACCAATATACGCCCAGGAATCGATAAGATAATCATGATCATAGGGGCAATTGCACGGAACCTGAACTGCCTGATAGGGAAAATCGGCTTCGTCGACGGTTCCGACGCCACCACAGGGGTCATCTTTCCATTCAAAATAATCGAAAACGTACCAACCGCCGGTGCAATCATAGCCATCCTCATTACAGCTAAGCAGCCATTGTTCGGAAATATCAACGGTGGTATCATCCTTTATTTTAATGGCACACTCCAGCGGACCGGATGACGCAAATGCCCAGCAGCTCCCGCAAGCACCCTGATTTTTGATCGGTGTACAGCCGTCATAGTCACGCCAATCAAAGGAGTCGGGCAAATCCTTGGAAGGTGTGCAGGGATCAAACGGAGCCAATTCTTTCCAATTATCCGGTATCTTCATGCCGCATAATTGATCAAGCGAATATTCAGTGGCGGGGTTTTTGCCGACAGTAAATGTCCAGCCTTCATCGACAGCTTTCTGTTTAAGAGCCGCAATATCTTCATCAGTGAGTTGACCCCAGGCAGATATGGCCACGAGGAGAACAAGCAGAGATATCATGAGCGTTATATACGCAGGTCTACACCTGTTGTCATGATTACGTATTAGCGAAATCCGGCGGTTTTTTTCAAAAGATATGTTCATGCGGTTATTACCCAACCTTTTCGGTAAGTATCGGGCTTCTAATGAATTAAATATAACGAATATTATATTTCTGTCAATAAAATAAATCCGCCGGTATCCATCCGGCAATCACAGGCGGAACAGGTGAATTCTCTGAGAGACATTAAGCTTTTGAGATTAAAGGGATTATACTTTTTCAAAATAAACTTGACAAATTGCGACTTTATGAGTATAATTAAAAAGTTCACACGATAGGTGTATGGAGCCGGATGCCCGGCAGTAACTGCATATTGAGAAAGGCAAACTGAGATTTCATTCAATTGTTAAGGGATTAATTCGAACGCCGAAAGAAATAAGCAGGAGGAACCATGCGCCTCGGTTTTAAATCCCTTAGATTCAAATCTTTTTTAATGACTGGTTTTATATTTTTCGGAATATTGGTATCCTCTTCCTCGGCGCAATTCCAGATTCTGGAAGTTAAACCGTCCGATACCGCCGCTTTTGCCGGGTGGCAAAACAATATCTTGTCGATTTATATGATAAACTGGGAGGATACGGTCGCCGCATTTACGATAACTCTAGCGACCAGCCATCCTGATGTCATCAATTTTCAGGTTGGCTCTTACGATGTTGGGGGAACATTGATTGATAATTGGGAATATGTCAGTACCAGCGGCAGCAGCGCCGAATTAAAAATCACGGCGCTGGCCAACACTTATCCCCCGCCTTATACTCCCGGTATCGGCTACCCGCAAGTGGGAGAAATACCGCTGGTTAAGGTTCTATACGATATTGATTCTTTGCCCGACACGATGACAACCCAAACAGTCGAGGTCTATATAAAGGACAATATTCACGAATTTAATTTTTCTGATGAATTGGGTAATACGATCGGGCTGGCTTATGGCGACACGACTTATGATACGTCCTGGTTCAATTGTATCGAATGGGTAGAGGACGAATGTATGACCTGGGAGGAGGTTCCCGGTCCGCCGGCCGATACTATGGTAGTCGATACGATTCTGAATCCATATCTGGATACGACGCAGGTACGAATCTGGGACGGGTCGATCAATATCATTACCTGCTGGGCAATGGGCGATGCCAACGGTGACTATGATGTAGACATTTTTGATGTTACTTACCTTATTGCCTATCTATATTTAGAAGGTCCGCCGCCGCCGAGTTGGGCGCACCCTGATGCCAACTGCGATTGTATTGTTAATATCTGGGATATAACCTGTCTTATATCGTATTTATACCAGGTTGGCCAGCCATGTGAACCCTGCACTTGCGAGCAATGGGAGGCCAACTGCGGAAAATAGGCGGAAAAGAAATCGATAAAGCGGATTATGGGACGTGACCAGTTGCTCCGATAAAAAACAAAGGCACGGAAGCTTATGATAATTGGTTAAGGGACAAAAATCCTTAAACAAAAACGAGGAGGCAGTATGTTTTCATACCTCAAATCCAACCGATTGAATCGCTCGTGGGTCATTATATTTCCGGCGGTTTTGGTGCTTTCCGTGTCGGCCGTGGCGCAGACGCCCGATCTGGTGGTCCGCGTCGGCGATGTTTTGGCGCCATCGGGGACGGAAGGAATCCCGATTCCGGTCTATATGGAAAATTACAGCGATACGGTGGCTGCCTTCCAGATCTGGCTTTTATTGAGCAATCCGGACGTGTTTGAGTTTCAAAACAGCCCGCTAAAAGTTTCCGAAGTAAGTCTCGACACAACCAACACGCTCGTTTCCGGGTGGGAGTTTGTGCTGGCGCGCTCCCTTTCCGGCTCCGGTCTCGATGCCAAAATAACAGCACAGGCAAACACATATTTACCGCCATATACCCCCGGGATAGGTTATCCTCAATACGGGAATATACCGCTTATAAAAGTCCTCGCCGATACCTATGAATTGTCGGAAAATCCAATTACAGTTACAGCCTATATTATGATAGAAACTGATCTTTTGGATAATTTTTCATTTTCCGATGAAAACGGCAATTCGATCGGATTTATTATCGACACGGTCGTCGATACTACCTGCTGGGACTGCGTTCAATGGGCCGATCCCCCGGAAGATTCGATTTGTCTGGTGTGGGAGCTGGCGCCCGGGACGACGGGCGATTCATGCGCATATGATACGAATTTCGTCGCCTCCCTTGATACCGCCAATGTTGAAATCATAGATGGCTCGCTGACGACTTTCCTGTGCGGTGATATCAACGGCGATTATAAAGTCAATATATTTGACATTACCGATTTTATTAGCTCGATTTATCGTAATTTACCGCTACCTGATAATTGGGAGGTTATCGGTGATGTTAATAACGACGGAGCTATAAATATATTCGATATAACATATCTTATTTCATATTTGTACTTAGGCGGGCCCGAACCGGTATGCGGCTACGGCTGGCTGCCCTGATCGATTATTCTCTAAAGCATTTCATAGAAGGAAGTTATGTACGTGGCAAGTCGAATCATGGTTATCGGTTGGTCAAATATTCTCATTTTATATCTTCTTTTCATATCGCCCCTGACGGCAGTATCGCAGTCTTCGCCAGAGTTGGTTGTCTCCGTCGACAGCGTCGAGGCCTGGCCGGGTGAACAGGATGTCGTTCTTACCATCAGTTTGGCCAATTATGTGGATACGGTTGCCGGTTTAGAGTTATGGCTGATATTAAACCGCCCCGACATCTGCGAATTTACGGCTATGTTCGATACGCTCTACGATTCGACGTTTTGGCGATGTCTGGAATGGTCCGGGCCCGATTGCCTTGATTCAATCGACGTAACCGATTCCGTCTTATCGGATACCGGTGGGAACGTTGAATATGATTGGATCGTAATAGACACCAGTATAGCATGGTTTGCGCAATTCGATACGACCGGAACATTGCTGTCAGGCTGGGAATGGGTCAAGGCCAAATCAATCGGCGATTACGGAAATAATTTATTCATCGACGCGATTGCCGATCTGCCCGGAGGCGGGACGACGCCCGGAATTGAACCGCAGCAAGGATTGACACCGCTGATAAAAATCTACAGCGATGTTTTCTATATTCCGGACGAATGGACGGATCGAACTGCGGAGATTATGGTGCAAGGGGTCTTTTACGATCCTTCGGGGAACACGGTCCCGGCCGGGGCTATTATAACCGATACGATTATCGATAGCAGTTGTTTTATCTGTGACTATTGGTATGATCCGGATAGTACGATATGCTTATCATATACAATGCTGCCGTGTGACACGGAAGGTGTTTTATTCGATTCAACCTGGTGCTGCGACACCATCCTTCAGGGGCATTTCGATTCAACCCTTATGCAAATTATCAACGGTGAATTGAGCGTGCGTCCGCACGTATGCGGCGACCTTAATAATGACGGCGAAGTAAATATTTTTGATGTTATTACGCTGATCAGTTTTATATATGAAGGTCATCAGGATGAATATGTCTTTCCGATTTCATACTGGGATACGAACGGTGACGGTTTTATAAATATTTTTGACGTCGTCTATCTGATCTCGTTTTTATATTTATCCGGCCCGCCGCCGGTCTGCGATTAGCAAGCTTTGAGTTAATTTAACCGATCGCTGAAATAGCGAGGCAAAATATATTTTAATGAAAAATCACTCGATTGTAAGTCTAACATATTGAAATACATAAGATTCGGCTATAAACAAGAGCAAAATAATCCTTGACAATAATTAAAAATAGGTTATTTTATATTGAATGGATGTATAATAATTTATTGTACTACAACAGATTATGAATACCGCAGTGGGGTAATCGTTTGATGGGGGCTAATACGTGCCTCAGAACCTGCTTTATTAAAGTAAAATGTTGTATTTGTTTTAAGAGCCGGTATTTATACAATACTTAAGATATTGATTTAATGGCGGGAAGATAATATTAATTAATAATTTATTGGAGGTTGTTTTGAAAAGATTGGTAGTAGGTACATGGATGATTGCTCTGATCTGCTGCTGTTTCGCCGGTCCGGCACAGGCGGATCAATCGATTCCGGTGAGCAACGTGCCCTCCGGCTTCAAGATGCTCGACCAGAATCGGTCAGGATTGACCCTGGAGCTAAATGTAGGTCAGATTGATTTTGTTCCGGTAATGACGCCCGAAGGCGAATTTACATTGGCCAAAATCAATTATATGGGGCGGTCATTTAATATCGGTGAGCCGAATTTGCCGGTTGGCGGCAAGTTGATTGCCATCCCCTTTGGGTGTGAAGTTCAGACCGAGGTCTTGAGTTATGATGTTAAGGAAATCTCGCTGAGCGATTATAATATCACGGCTCCCATTATTCCAGCTCAACCATCAATATCGAAGTCGGATGACCCGGCAGATATCCCTTTTGAGTATAATCGCGCCGTTTATCAGACGGCAGGTTATTATGCCTTGCCGCTCGCGGAAACGGAGATTCTGGGGACCCTCCGCGATCTGCGTCTGGCGCGGATTGCTATCGCGCCGGTGGAATATAATCCGACCGAAAATAAGCTTCGGGTTTACAGTAATATTTCGGTTCGCGTCAATTATGAAAACCCGAACTGGGATCAAACTCAGTCGATTCGTTCCAAATTTTATTCGCCGGCTTTCGAACCCATATACAGCCTGATGCTTAATAATGAGGGTTTTGACGGAATGTCGAGGGCAGATTCGACCGACAGAACCAAATACCCGATTAAATATTTGATTATTTCGGATCCGATGTTTGAGACTCAATTGCAGCCCTTTATTGAATGGAAAACAAAAAAGGGATTCATTGTTGTCACTGCTTATACTAATGTCATCGGCGGGACAACGTCGGTTATCAAGAACTATATCGACAGCGTTTATGATGCCGGGACTCCGGAAGATCCGGCCCCGTCATTTGTGTTGTTCGTGGGTGACGCGCAACAGATTCCGCCCTGGTCAGGCTCAGCCGGTTCACACATAACCGATCTCAAGTATTGCGAATTGACCGGGGATAATCTCCCTGAAATCTACTATGGCCGTTTCTCAGCCCAGAATACAGGGCATCTGCAGCCGCAGATTGACAAGACTCTGGAATACGAACAGTATCTCATGCCCGATCCGAGTTATCTGGGTGAGGTTACTCTGGTATCCGGTGTCGATGCCAGTTATGCGTCAAGCTACGGTAATGGCCAACTCAATTACGGAACCAATTACTATTTTAATACCGCTCACGGCATAGCGCCCAATGTTTGGCTCTATCCTGCCTCGGCAGCGGGCGGAGCGGCAGCGGCCATTATTCAAACCATTAGCGACGGTGTCGGGCTTTATAATTATACGGCCCACTGCGGTCATACCGGGCATAGTAACCCGCCATTTGAAACCAGCGATTTACCCGGCCTGACGAACTATCATCAGTACTTATTGGGAATCGGCAACTGCTGTTTATCGAACACCTTTGGTACTGATTACTCGACGGATTGTTTTGGTGAAGCCTTCCTCAAGCTTGACGATAAGGGCGGTATCGGTTATATCGGCGGCACTAATAGCACTTACTGGGATGAGGATTACTGGTGGGGAGTCGGCTACGGGCCGATTGTCGGCGGCGGGCCAACTTATGAACAGACTACTCGTGGCGCATACGACGGTGTTTTCCATGATTACGGTGATCCGCCGGTCGAGCGCCATTACTGCTCCAACGACGCCATTATCTTTGCAGGAAATTTGGCCGTCTCCGCCAGCGGTTCCAGCCGGAGGACCTATTATTGGGAGATCTATCATATCATGGGTGATCCCTCCTTGATGACCTATATGGGTGTCCCGTCCGAAAATAATGTCGTTCATGAACCCACGGTTCTTTTGACGGCGACGTCATTTACGGTTCAGGCCGATCCGGCGTCATACGTCGGGCTTACATTTAACGGCGTTCTTCATGGCACGGGATATATCGATGAGACCGGTACCGTCGATATTGACCTGACTCCTTTCGGAACGGTCGGTACCATGGACATTGTCGTTACCGCGCAGAACAGAATTCCGTATATTTCCACGGTTCAGATTATTTCACCGGAAGGCCCATTCGTGATTCATGATGACCATGAGATCGATGATGCCTCGGGCAATAATGACGGCTTGGTCAACTGCGGTGAAACAGTAGGTCTCAGCGTTCAGCTGGTGAACGTCGGTCCCGACACGGCTTACAATGTCACGGCGGTTTTGAGCAGTCCCGATCCGCTGGTTAATATCACCGATGATACCGAATATTATGGCACGATAGATCCCGATTTCGGTGTTTTGAATCTTGTCGATGCCTTTACTTTTGAAGCTGCCGACGATATGCCGAACGACCATGATATTCCATTCATATTGGAAGTAACCAATCTGGACACGACCTGGACGAGTAATTTCAATATCATGGGACATTGTTATCCCGACTGCTCATTTGATCCCCCGGCCGTTTATGACAGCGTTTTCCTCGGTGATCAAACGGTTGATACCGTTATGATTTATAACGACGGCAAAGCTATACTGGAGATAAGTTGCAGTTCGTCCGACAGCTGGCTGACGGTGACGACAGGGATGCAATATGTGGCCGCTTACGGCAGTCTGGCGCTGCCGATAACCATGAATTCGGCCTCGCTGGCCTATGGCGATTTCACCGGCTATGTCAATTTTACGACCAATGATCCAGCGGCTTCGAGTGGTTCCATACCGATTTACCTGCATGTCTTTTCGCCCGATATTGCCGTGTCAGCCATGTCAATCGAAGAGACGGTTGTTCCTGACGGACAACTCTCCGTTCCTTTGACAATTTATAACAACGGTCCGGGACCTCTGGAATATAATGTGGCGCGTTTGATGTTTGACGGCAAAGGCCCGGCCAAGGAATCCGTGCCCAATCAACCGGTCGATTATCGTCTGGCAGATCCGGACAAATCGACTTCGGGCGAGATGGAACCGGTTTTCGCCCCGTCCACGAAAGGCAATGGCGGTCCGGATCTCTGGGGATATTCGTGGGTTGATTCCGATGACCCCGAAGGACCGATATACGGCTGGGTCGATATTTCATCGGTCGGAACGGCGGTGACTCTCGATGACGACGACTCATCGGCGGCGATTGCAATCGGTTTTGATTTCCCGTTTTATGAGAATTTCTACAATCAACTCAATATCGGCTCGAACGGCATCCTGACCTTCAGTGGCGGCTCGAAGCAGCGCACCAATAAGGGCATTCCTGATGATGGGCTTCCCAATAATATGATCGCCATGTGGTGGGATGACATTGATCCAAGCCAGGGCGGTATGATTTACTATTATTATGATGCCGCCAATTCGCGTTTTATTGTCAGTTTCGACAGCGTCCCGAATTATTATTCAACGACGGGAACCGGCTCGCTGACATTCCAGGCAATATTAAATGCGAATGGAAAGATACAACTGCAGTACGCTGTGATGGACCCCGGCTCTGACGGTGACGGTCTGGCAGGTTCGTCGATTGGAATTGAAAACGCCGCGGGTGAAGACGGCCTTGAAGTCGTTTACAATGCGGAATATTTGCATAACAATATGGCGATTCTCTTCAATGCCGCTAACTGGCTTTCGGTGGATCCGGCGACGGGCAATATCCCGCCCTTTAGCAGCGACCTCGTCAATGTCAATTTCGATGCCACCGAGCTTGCGCCTGACGAATACAACGGTCAGTTGACCATTTATTCCGACGATCCGGATACGCCCCAGCTGGATATTCCGGTTACGATGACGGTTGCCACTGATGCTCCGCCGTCGGCGCCGACGCTGGTCAGCCCGGAAGACGGCGCCGAAGACGTCTCGCAACCGCTAATGCTCGACTGGAATAATGTCAGCGGTGTCGATATGTATCAAATTCAGATTGATACTGCGCCTGCGTTCAGCCAATGCGTTTGCGATACGAACCCTACCGTTTCCGAATACATGGCTTCCGGATTAAATGATGGCTGGACGTATCATTGGCGGGTACGGGCGCATAATAGCGTCGCCTGGGGCAACTGGAGTCAGACCAGGAGCTTTACGACCGAAATCACATGGATTTGCGGCGATTTCGACGGCGACGGCAATATCAATATTTTTGATATTACCGGCACAATAGCTTATCTTTACACAAGTGGTCCGCCGCCGGTGGTTATGAACGCGGCAGACGTGAATAATGACGGGACGATAGACATATTTGATGCTACCTATCTGATTTCATTCCTTTACCTGGGTGGTTCGGCGCTCGACTGCCCGTTGAATTAGCATATTCTTTTCTGATTATCCGGGGATGGACAAGATGTCCATCCCCTTTTTATTGTGTAAAGTCGAACCGTCGCCTATGCATCCGGGGTAAATAATATTCGCGACTAAATTGCCGATATTCCTAAAATATGGCAGCCGGAAAAGCGTATATTTGAACCGATTAAGACATTGACAGAATTCGAAAACATGTTATCTTAATAATGAAATGGTCGGTTAATCCGACGAGCTAAATAGGATTATCGCTGCTGGCGATGAAATTACATACCCTCGGAAGGTGTTTATGAAAAAAATATTAATCCCTGTATTTTTGCTTCTGA
>Ga0315537_1000824_pt1 | contig 24467 bp, 9 predicted proteins | sample SalMarSW160270MG_FD_203091 | JGI IMG/M metagenome (GOLD analysis project Ga0315537, IMG submission 203091) | Salt marsh sediment microbial communities from the Plum Island Ecosystem LTER, Massachusetts, United States - Salt Marsh Sediment SW1602-70 ...
CCTTTGTGCTTGCGCCAATGCAGCTTTGAAACATTGCTTGCGATACGATACAGCCAGCTATTTAACGCCTTGCCGTTTCTCAACTGGCTTATGTGTTGCCAGGCCTGGAGAAAACTTTCCTGCGTCAAATCTTCGCTGACCTGACGATTATGACCAAGTCTCCTCATATACAGGTATATCCGCTCATTGTACATATCTACAAACTCACCTGCCGCCGCACTGTCACCAGCCCTTAGTCGAGCAGCAAGCGAGTCTCGTAATTCGTCCAAATACTTCTCCCTTCTGTTAGCATCTCCCAGCTTATTTGTTGGATGCGCAAAACCGGGCTTCTGTTCTGTTGATTTCGCCTTTTTTGGCATTATTTTTCACTCCATTAATCGAAGCGATTATACCTGAAGCCTGATTTTCTTGCAATATTGTAGCCCGGAGTGTAAAGTACTGTGAGAACTATTCCAGGATAGGCTTTTTGTTGTGATGCGCTCGTAGCTCAGTAGGATAGAGCGTCGGTTTCCTAAACCGAAGGTCGCAGGTTCGAGTCCTGCCGGGCGTAATCAAGAGGATGGTTAGTGTTTTTTGCAAGTATTGCGAACGGTAACCTATATTCTGCACAAAGGCTTACGCCATCAAGCTCCAAGTTCGAGAACACTGAATCAGCTATTTGACGCTTTTTGGGTGGTTTTAGTGTAACATACTGTCTTGAAAGATGTTGTGCGAGTTCGAGAATTTTTACCGGCCCACCTGCGCTTGTCAAGTGGGCGTCGGACCACTGAAAAACAGCGTAATTCCAATAACTGCTCTTTGAAAAGAGAATATTCAGGTATGTGTCAGTGAACAAAAGCCCTCGGACATATCAAACTCAATCAAAATGAAAGAGTTGTGCTTCAATGTTTGAGGTTTTGACGGACTTTACATGTGTTAAACCAACATGAAAACCGAGACGAGTCCGTAAACTACGCAGCTTCTTTAAGCCGATACCCAGTGATCCGTGTTTCCTGGAAGAAGCGCTGTTCGATGTTACATGGAACCGTTTTAGAATCACGTTTTGGCTTCTCCGGCTTTTTCTCATAATAAACATCATCAGGTCGAATACCATCCAATGTCATGTGTGGTCGCCATGTATTATACCAACATTGGAACTCTTTACACAGCATGGTCAGGTGATCGAATCCTCTAATGATCGGGACTCGTTTCAGCCATTCGTATTTCAGGGTCTTGATGACTCTTTCCGTGACACAAATTGATCCATGTTTGCCTACTGCTCCAAGACGCGGCTTTATGTTCCAACTGTCCAGCAGTTCTGCAAAGACACCTCCGGTGAAAACACTGGCCTGATCCGAAATAATGTGTTTTGGTGCTCCATGTTTTTCGATGGCACTTTCCAAAGCATTGTTAATCCATCCAGCATTGGGGCCTTCCAGTGGAACTGCAGCCATTACTTTGCGTGAAAAATGGTCAATGACAACACAGACATGTATAGGCCAAAGCCCCCAGCAAAACACCATTGTCGTGTCGATAGACCAGACATGATTAGGGTACCAGGCAGGAATTGAACGTTCTTTGATATCTTCAGTCTTCCTGGGTTTAGCTGATAATTCAGGAGTTTTTCGAGGTTTGGGTCTGTTGAGGATATTGCGAACCGTAGAGGCTGAAATGAAGATGTTCAGCAATGTCAGTTGATTGGCAATCCGAACACGTCCCCAATCAATGTTTGATTTCGTGATTTCCCAGATCAGAATCGCGATTTCCAGGGGTGTTTTGTTGGCTGGAATTCGGGTGTGCCTCGCATCATTGATCTGATGGAGCCAACGGTAAAGAGTGGATCGGGAGACGCCTAGATGCTCTGTCACTTTTCGTCTGGCTATCCCAAAGGTTTCGATATGCCAGAGGATAAACAGTCTTTCTCGAAGCGTGTATCGCGGTTTCTTCTGTCGCTTTTGAATCCGCTTCTGGAGAATCGACACCTGCATTTCGAGCTGGTAGACCTTGTCTTTCAGAAAGAGGATTTCCTTGTCTTTGCTATCGACGTCCATGGCCGCAAGGCGTTTGACGCTTCGCTTACGAACTCTTCCTGAGAATCGGGCAGCCATAATGGCCGCTTTAATGATCAATGTAACAGCATGGGTGATGACGTCCAAGTTCTTGTTCATAAGGCCATTCAAACCTCCTCCAAGGCATGTGCACACTCTATTTGTGGGTGTGAAGGTAGCACAAAACGGACGAAATTGCGACTGAGAAGTCCAGGGAGGTAAATGCTTATATTTCAATAGGATAGATCAGATGTCATGACGGTCCCATTAGCCCTTGACAACCACAGATAGTCCTTCATGACGAGAAATGAAGTATCCAATATATACTGGACGCTGCCGAGCCGGTCGTGCAGATAGAAGTATCTGTCTGCGGTGTGGTCGCCGGTGTGCTGGGCGATTATCTGGCTGTTAGCGTAAATATAAGTTTTCTCGATACCTCCGCTGTTATTTAACTCCATTAATATTACGGGCAGTTTGCCTGAAATATCAATAATATACTTCCGCCCGATTCGTTCACGGTCTTGGACACGCGATTACCCAGCGGATCATATCGCAGCTCGATGGTATCGGTGCCCTTTGTACCCGACCGAAGCTTACCATCCCAGTTCCAGACAAGTTCCGTCGTTACTCTGTCGTCGGGCAGCTTTTCCATATTGCCTTGCCGTTATCATTCCAGGTAAGTGAGAATGCGTTGTACAGGTTCTCAATTTCATTCGATGACAGAAAGCGAAAAGGTCAATCCCACACAGCCGAAAATATTATAAACGAAAAAATTCCAAGGAATATTAAGGTCCAAATTACAAACAAAATAAAAGCAATTTTATTTGCGTATCTAAAAGGTTTTTCCAGATATGGTATTTGCAATACCATAGAATTTATCTCTTTTTGAGCCTCCCTTCGCTCCCAAAACGAACGGCTCTTTGACTTTTTCCACAATTGGAAATGATTCTTCTTAAAATAACGATTTGCTTTTAATCCCATTAGCGAGAAACATAATGATGAAAGGATAATTGTTGCAGCCAAAGAAACTAAAATTGTTGCTATCAGCACTGGATATTTTGCTATTAAAGGGAACGACACTATAGATATTGCAATAGGAGCAATAAAGAGTCCAAAAGATGTTACTTTTTTGCCGTCCGAATAATAAAGATTATTTTTAAACATTGTAACATTTTCACCAGTTTGAATTTATCTCTTTAATAAAAGTAAGACCAGATATAAAAAAATAACGGAAACCGGATAGAATAATAAGAATCCTATAAACCAGAGGGCCGAACGATGAGTTTGAAATAATAATAAATCCAACATATCATTCTCAGTTTCCGATGGCTTTCTAAGAAAAGCTGAAAAATTCATTTTGTCGGATTCAACTGATTTGTGTATTTCTTCTTTATATTCTTCATATATTAGTTTTAGCTTTCTCTTTAGGAAAAAGTATCGGACTCCATTTATAAAACTAATTACTAAGAGAAGAGAGCCTAACTCCAAAATTGGCAAAATAGTATCTATCATCTTCAAATTTCTCTAATAAAATCCGGCGTTTTCTTGAACTGCAGCAATACCAACATAGCTATGACCTTCAATTCCTGGAGAACCATAACCCACAGAATATGTCCCTAACCAGATATCATTCCAGGAACCATCTGGATTTACGCCCCTAGCAACAGTTAAACCCATTGTAAGTCCGTAAAGTGGAGTTAGGCCAGATCCCCCGAATTCCGCAAAAGGACCAGCAAGTTGGGAAACATGTTTGGCATTTGATACACCAATATCAACCGTAATGCTTCCTCCCAAACCAGTATTAACTGAGGGTCCCCCTGCTACCCATTGCATCGTTCCCCATGACCATGCGTTTTTGTCGTTTAAATGCTTTGTATGATCCCAAGCACCAACAAAACCAGCACCGCCAGTTACTCCAACACCATATATGTCAATTAACGTCACCCTTGAAGGTAAAATAACACTGTAGTAGGCTGCCATGGCGCCAATTCCCCCCAGGCCAGACCTTGGCATAAAAAGGGAGCCTAAATCAGCAGCAGTACAATTTACACTAAGACTGCCGCCAAGCAATACAGCCACTTCTCCCTTTGGATCCATTTTATTCACTGGATCGTTCAGGCAATAGAGGTATACGTGCAGTGTGAGCGGTTTTTTGAACTTGCCGCGGACCGGATCGCGGGAGGTAAATCGGGCGATGTGCGGGTCGTACTGACGAGCGCGGAGGTAATATTCTTCAATCTCAGAGTCGAAGTACTGGCCGGTGAACATAAATGAATTACCTGGAGCACCCTGATCAGAATCACTTTCCAAAACCTCGCCGAAGGGATCGAATGTGTAAGAATTCTCCAGACTGCCCGAATTATCAATGACCTGCCGGACGCTGCCGAGCCTGTCGTGCAGGTAGAAGTATCTGTCTGCGGTGTGGTCGCCGGTGTGCTGGGCGATTATCTGGCTGTTAGCGTAAATATAAGTTTTCTCGATACCTCCGCTGTTATTTAACTCCATTAATATTACGGGCAGTTTGCCTGAAATATCAATAATATACTTCCGCTCCGATTCGTTCACGGTCTTGGACACGCGATTACCCAGCGGATCATATCGCAGCTCGATGGTATCGGTGCCCTTTGTACCCGACCGAAGCTTACCATCCCAGTTCCAGACAAGCTGGGTTGTTATACCGCTGTAAGGCAGGTTCGTCATTTGACCATTAAGGTCCCAATCCAGATCGAAATTCTCACCTCCGGTGGTGCTTGAAGCACTGGTCATGAGATCTGAATCATACTCATATTCAGTTGTTTTTTCGTCATCTATTGTTTTGTCCTGCACGTTTCCATCCAGCTTATAGGAATAGTCGACCTTCCACAGGCTGCTGTCTATATTAGTTATGGTCCCCTGTGTCAACTGCGAGCGCATATCGTAGTCGAAAGTATAGCTGTGGCTAACTGTACCACTGGTTTTTGTAATGGTTTCATCGGCATTTTTCAACCGCCCAAGTCCGTCGATATCTCCTGAGTCTGTGGCATCAAAAGTAAACGTAGGCCCACCGGTAGTTGTGAAGGCTGTCAGTAGGTTGTCGAGATTGTAGCCGTAGCCGATGGAAGTCGTCGGGCCGGTCGCACTGCCATTGCGGTAATACGTCAACTGTGAGCGGTTGCCGTTATCGTCGTAATCGAAGCCGGCGATTAGCTGATAGTCCTCGGGCAATAGCGGCTCGCATACATCAATCAACCTTCCGGCCAAATCATAGGAGTATTCTACATGATAAATTAATTCGTCGTCCAGGTCGTTAACATGCACAACAGTTGGTTGATCATAGGCCCTTAAATAGTCGTAATGAACCGTATATCCTTTATTTTCCTCATCTCCTTCGTAATCCTCATAGGTCTTGACGTTTCCAGACAGATACCAGTAGTCAAAGGTAAATTTGCTCCCTTCCGCTCCCGGGCGATCGTCGGCATTTCTGTTATCGGTAATTTGCTCGACCTTCCCATATTTACCCAGAGTCCTTGCCGTGTAGTCATACTCCAAGTACCCCTCATCGGGATATGTTATCGTTTTCACTTTGCCAAAATCATCATATTCGTAGTTTATGTAATCTGGGTCAGGGGAACTACCATCCCAAACCGCCTTTTGCTCCAGAAGTCCATTGAACATGCTAACGGGAATAGGATCATTATTTTGGTCGAAGGGGTCTTCGTCATAATACCTATATTCCTCGTAATCGCCGGAAGGATATGTGGCCTTTTCAGTTTTTCCATGGTAAGACAATTTGATTCCTGTTCGTTTGCCTTCGGCATCCTGGATAATGTTGTGATATCCACTATCTCCTACAACTCTTTCAAGGTCGCCATCATCGGAATAATAATATGAGGTTGAAGCATCTTGGGTGTCATTGACTTGCTCGGTTACGGTATCGAGTCTTCCTCTTGAGTCATAGAGATATTCGGTATAAGCCAATAAAGAGCTATCATAATCATAGGAGCTGGCGTCTTTTATATCGTCATTTTTGTAATAGGTGACTGCTTTCTTTACAATGGCATTTGCTTTGGTCGCAGCAAAATCAATCTCGTCCGTGCCGGGAACATATACAGGAGCTGCAGCAAAATACGAGCAAATCTTGCGATTGGCGTTATCATAATCCGTGAAAATAATATTTCCTGACGGGTCTATAATGTAGATGCGGTTTCCGACTGCGTCGTAACCATATTCCGTGGTCTGATTCAATCCACCATCGGTACAATCAACGACTTGTTTAGTTAATCTGCCTAAAATATCATATTCGTAACTGTTCGCTTTTTCCAGTACCCCTGAATCAGGCGCAAAATCAAATTTGCCTCGTTCGACGCTGTAGACTGCTTCATAGATTTTATTGCCGGAGGCATCATATTGAAACTCCTCGTGTTTGATGTATTTAAATGGGCCAAAAACTTCGAGGTGATCAAAGTAACTATACTTGTGTATCAATCTCCGCATTGAATCATAAATGTGATTGATTCCTACATCGTCATACGTATTGTCAGCAAAACGGCATTCATTCAGAATCCGTCCATCATCGGCAGCCAAATCATAACGAAAACGTTCGCTCTCATCACCAAAGTTGTGCACATATGGAGACCTACCATTTCTATGACGTATGCTGGAATACTCATCACTACCACCGGTAGGAAGTATAATTTCATATGGATTGTTACCAGCATAGTAATCATTGTATAAAGTTCTGCTCTCCCACCAGTCGTTAAATTCATCATCATTTGGAAAAGCATCATATGTGCTGGGCACGAATTCCTCGTCTGTTTTTTCCATTACATCCTCATCTTTATATATCCTGGCCTGCGCAACTCGTCCCAGGGAATCATATACATTCATTTGCACTTTTCCGAGGTAATCGGCCTCGAGACGTTTTCGCCCGAGCTCGTCATAATAGTACCTTTTTTGAGAATTTCCGACGGGAAGGCCGCCTTCAAAATGTGCGCCTTGCCATTCTTTGCTCCTAAAGCCATAGCTGTCATAAGTATAGTAGGTTATATTGCCCTTAGGGTCCTCCTTCGTTTTGATTTGTCCTTCCGATTCGTATGTATAGAAAGTGTCAGCCCACTCCGGGCCAGTGTCATTAAGCAATACGCTCTCCTGGACAAGAAAGTCTCCCCGTTTTCCTTCTGCTACGAGCGTACCGTCTGCGTCGCCATAGAGCCATTGCTTTTCAACTTTTGCACCGGAAGTAACAATAATATCCCCTTCATCGTAACAATATCCCTGCCAGGTTGTTTGTCTAATTGGGAAATCATAATCCTGATGATAGTCATATTTTGTATAGACATAGTATTCACTATCCACATATACCTTCTGGTCGGTCAGATTCCCTCTGCCATCGTATTGCATTGTGGTTTTCTTGCTCGGCCTGTCGTACTCGCCATCTCCATCATCATCATAATATTCGATAATCGTTGTCGGCTTGAAGGGGAAATTTGCATTTTCATAGAAATATTCAGTGTCGGCCGCTCCCCCGCCTCCAGCATGATATCTAAAACCACCTGTCGGGTCCGGGTCCCAGTCAGTCGAATAGTCATAATAATCATATGGATCGAACTGGTTACCAGAGTGAAATGTCCTTACATCCTTGATAAGCATTGCTCCCTCGGGACTTGTAACAGTCACTTCCTCTCTTAGCATTGTTAACCATGAATCGTTTCCACTTTTTACTTTAATAGTAGTAATTAAGTTCTCTTTGTTATCATATTCATAATTATATTGCTCAATCGGCTGATACGACGAATAAAATCCGTTTCCTCCTATCTGGCCATAAAAAAGATCTTCCTGTCTTTCTATAAGAGTTCCATCATCATTGTATTTAACAAAGATATCGTAGTTCTCATACCGTAGAATAGAACGGGTGGGGCTCATATATGTTAGCATGAAATCCTGCCCTACTACACTATACAAGTATACTGACTCGCTGCCCGATGAGCCCTCATTTCCTCCCCATGTACGCGAATAATAATCAGGGTCTCCACTACTAGGAAAATACCAAACAAAATTGACATATGCATCTGTAGGTGCATCGTCATTATAAAGCCTGACTTCTTCCAAAGGACCATCCGGGGTGCCAGGTTGATAGGTGAAACGCAGATTTGCGTTGGTTCGGTTATTCCATATCTTGTTTAGGAAAACGTCGTTCCCGTCCTCCTCGGATAAACCAGACCACTCATACACCAGGGCATTGTTGAAACGATCCGCCTGTTTGTTAATACCCGCCACAACTATCCAATCCACCAGTCCCTCAAGGGCCGGCACAGGATAATAAACCGTTAACTGTTTTTGGAATGTCATCTTCATGCCATCCGGCGTATAGTACACATATTCCAAAGTAAACACCGGTTCATCAGGATTGGTTTCATCAACGGAGCTCGTCCGTATGATATAGTGATTCTCGTTATCTAATGGTTCGTAAATCACTTGTTCCGGGTCTACATCATTAACATGCCCGATGAACATCTGTCCTCCTAAAGGTTGGCACAGCCATAGCCTGCCGATCCCCAGGCCGTTGTCATCGCGGGCGGGCTTATAATCCTCTTCCACATCCATGATCCAGTCATACTGGCTGTCCTCTATCAGGCGGATGTTGTGGTTATGGATCCAGCCAAAGAATAGAGGATAGATGCGGGCCCGCAGGCCGTTGTTATACGTTCTCTTGAACTCAAATGGAAACGTGCCGGGCCAATTGATAGTAAAATCGGGGATCTCTTCATAGTGGTAGGTTCGAGGTTTAGCTCGGCCGATAACAGGATATCTCACATTGCACGTCTTCGACCTGCCGTTAAATGTACGTTCAATTTCTATAATCCCTTCAGAAATCAACCTTCTCAGGTCGTCATAGATTTCGATTTTTAGAAAGTAATCGCCGTTAAAATAGCCTTCCGTATTCCAGAAACCGAGAAATATCAGCTCTTTGCTAATAGACTGCCCAGAGCAAACTTGTATCCAGTTCCCAGGATCGGCTGAGTCCAAATCCGACGGGCAACATTTGACTACATATTCTCCAAGTGTATCATACCACATGGTTCCTGCTACAATACACTGTCCTTTTAATGGATTTAATATGTCAGCCTCAGGCTCGGTTAACCAAACATCTTCATCAGCCCCCACAACACCTCCCGGTAAGGCCATATCTGAAATCGACATGCTATTGAGCTTAAATCCCGTGCCGCCCGTACCGACTTTGAATTCGACCGTTGTATAACAACGATGAAAAGAATCAAAACCGGCTCCTGTGTAAATTGACTCACCATCTGGAACCTCATAATGTGCCCAGGTGACATCATAGGTATGGTTCTCGAAATCAAATTCAATCACAAATTCCATCCATGTGTTCTCATAGGAATAGTCAGTACCATCACCATAATAATAATAGGGATAGGGATTACTTAGAAAATCACGACATTGGGTTGCTATATCATCGTAATAGTGAGGATCTGTTAAAGCCTCAATATAACTTCCATCATCCCATACGTATATCTTTCCATCTTCTTCTCCACCATCTTCGCCAAATTTGATAGAGGCAATCAAGGAGGAACCATCCATAACATTAATCAATGAACCTGATGACGGAATGCAGCTGACGCGTATAAATGTTTTTTCACAGGAGTCGACTGTACCATACGAGATTGTGGAATTCCTGTTCGCATTGTAAATATCAACATACTGGTAAGGATACTCATCGATTTCTTCACCGTTCTTCTCTTTGTATTCCGCATCGTCAACATAGGCACTACCCTCTTCAACTTCCCAACCATCAGTCCCATCAATAGTGGTAGACCAATCATATCCCTGGTATTGCTCAAATGAAGTTATGTATCCTGGAGGACTGTCATATTCATACGCACCGATATCGGCATAATTGGGATTTCCCACCCCGATATTAAGTACAAAGTCCATATCGGCACGCTCATCCCCGCACATATCGGTATCTTGTGCTGCATCCCCATCTGCGGCATCTATACACCGGCTAATCAGTTTGAGCCGCATTCCATCATCTGATGTGCCGAAGAAACCATCTGTTCCGGCCGGATTGTCTGAGTTTGCAAAATGGGGATCCTCATCAAGATTACCGCCACCATCGGTTCCTAAGCTTGCGTCCCACTTACCACTGCCCCCACAACCTTCTATATTGCTACATCGGATCAAACCTGACAGCCAGCCAACTTCCTCTTCAGTAAGCGATCGGTTATAGATGCGAACATCGTCGATTACGCCCCTGAAAGGTTGATCAGAAGGGTTATTTCTACACCCTATTTTCGTCGTGGCGTCATTTGAATAAGGGTCAATTGTCATTGTCCCATCAGCCCTTTGGATTCCGTTAACATACACGTACCCTTTATCTCCGGCCCTGTCAAAAACACCGACTATATGGTACCAGGTGTTCAGGTCGAGTATTTCATCACCATATAAGATCCAGTGTCCGTAGAACATTCTATAGGTGTTGATATAGGCTTTTCCTCCTGCAACACCTAATCTATAGGTAATATAGGATGGCTGTGCTCTGGCCACGATTGTCCCAGATCCTCTTATTTTGATCCAGGCTGAAATTGTGAGATCGCTGTTATAGATGTTCAGGGGAGAATTATGCCCGTAGCTTCCATACGAATCTACGCCATCACCAGCACCATCAAAGTCAAGTGCGTGGCCTCCAACTCCAATCTTCCCCTTCACCCACTGCGGGTCCCCAATAAGAGTCCCATCATAGCCGCCGACGGAATCGGATGCGGTATCCCCTTCGCCGTCATCGAACTTCCACCAGGCAATAAGACTTGGGTCATCATCCAGATTGTAGCTGTTGATATTATAAATCGAAGCTTCGGATACAGCCGTATTGCCCCAAATAATGCAATTTATTATTTCAGGGTAAGCATTACTGTTGCATATTCCTCCGCCTTCATTGCTGTTATTGCCGCTAAAAGTACAATTAGTCAACTTGGGCCAGGATTGGTAGTTGTACATACCGCCGCCTCTCGAAATGGCGTAGTTCCCGCAGAAAACACAATTAGCTACCAACGGAGAGGATTCTAAGTTAATCAAACCGCCACCGAAAGTGGCAGCATTACCACTGACAGTGCAGTTGGTGAGCGTTGGATTACTGTATGTATTGTACAGACCACCACCCGCTAAGTTGGCAGAGTTGCCCGTCAGGGTACAATTGGTTAACGTAGGGCTGCCAGCATTGTTGTATACCCCTCCACCGAAAGAGTGACCATTGCCGCCGGTTATGGTAAAGCCATCCAGAACTGCTGTAGCGTCAGTCCCGCTGCCTGTCACAACGTGGTAGCTGTTCTCGTCCCGACTAGGTTCTGTCCGCAGTTCCTCGGGAGGGACATCTACATCATCGCCAAGCAAGTCACCGCTTAGAATGGTCTTGTTCTCCGTCCAATCACGCCAAGCCCTGCTGTGCTCTGTACCTTCAAATCCACCGTAGATGGACACCCTGTTTCGAAGGTCAAAAGTTGCTGTTCGGTCGTTCAGTGTCTTCCCGCCACCCTGGTCAGGCCGATAGCTGCCCCCAGCCACCCATATCTCATCACCCTCAGCAGCATCATTGACAAGGGCATCCTGGAGGTAGTTGCGGGCATTCGTCCAACTAGTGCCGTCATTGGTTCCTGTTGCGTCGTCTTTAACGTACCAGACCGGAACCACCTCATAGGCGCCCATGTCAACTTCTGCCGAACCACTATGGTCCCCGTCTGCAGGCCGCGCATATCCGGTTATGTCATCATCCGGCACATCGGGATAGTCCACATCCCTTTCGTGTCCAGTGTCAATACAATTGTAGGGACTGTCGGGTTGGAGATATAGTCCATCGTCCGATGTGCCAAAAACGCCATCCAGTCCCGCGGGATAGTCTGCCTCTACAAAACGAGGATCAACATTAATATTGCCTTCGCCACCGGCCAAGCCACCCTGAACGTCACAATAATTGACGGTGGCTGAACTGCCCGTCTCATTGTAGATCTCCCCTCCCACATCACCCCACAGGATGCAATTGGTCAATGTCGAGGTGCTGCTGTCTTCGTTGTATATCCCGCCACCATATTGCCCTGCTGAGTTGCCACGAAAAGTGCAGTTTGTCAGTGCCGGGCTGCTGGAGGTGTTGCCAATTCCACCACCGTATTCAGCAGTATTCCCGCTGAAAATGCAGTTAATTACCCTTGTGTCAGATAAGTAATTGCTCAATCCTCCACCATAACTACTAACAGAACTTACTGTATTGTTGATAAAGAAGCACATGGTTATCGTTGGTGAAGCATTGCTACAGTAGATTCCCCCACCACCGTCATAGGCCTTATTGTTTCTGAAGACGCAATTCACCACCGTGGGATTAGGCTCAGAGCCCTCTTCTCCAAGAACGAGAAGGCCGCCACCATAACTGACAGTACAGTAGTAGTATGCGTTTCCACCGGTAATCGTAAAGCCGTCCAGAACAGTCGAGTTGTCAATGACAGTTTCGTCTGCTGAAACAACATGATAACTGTTGTCCCAATCATCAACTTCGCTACCTATGTTACCGCTCAAAACAGTTTCATATGCGGCAATATTCCGAGTATCAGGATTCGATTCGCCGAAACCGGCATAGCCACCTTTAATAACGACCTTATTCTTGAGCTGGAACGTGGTCGACCGGTAGCCGGTCCCATCAGGATGAAGGGAATCCACGTCAGGCCTATACACACCCTCAGCAACCCGGATCTCATCGCCGGCGGCGGAAACAGCGAGGGCATCCTGCGGATAGTTATAGGCATCCCCCCAACTTTGCCCATCACATGCACCAGTGGCGTCTTTGTCAACATACCATATGTTGCCAACAATGATGTCTACGGTTTCGGAATCTGTCCACTCGCCCAAATTGTCATAGGCCCTTGCCTTCAGCGTGTAGCTGCCGGGAGAGACATCGAACCAAAGGCAGCTATACGGTTCAGATGTATCCTCGCCTAACTTCGTCAAGCCTTGGTAAAACTCCACCTTTGTCACGTAGCCACCTTGGTCAAAAGCGTAGGCCTCGATCGTGATGTCATCACCTTCTGTAAACGAATCTCCACCTGAAGGAGCGGTGATGGTCACATCAGGCGGGATATTAGGACACGGATAGCTTGTGTTCGGACTAACAACCATTAAAATCAAAATGCCGGTCAGTATTTTTCCCTTCATGGGTTTCTCTCCTATATCACTATTTGTGACTACTTAGCCAAAGCTCAGCAGCCTTAGCCGCTTTGCATGCCGGATACTTTTCAAGAAGCTGTTGAAAAACAGTTCGCGTCTTGGAATCAGCCTCCGATTTCGACATAGCTCCGGACTTCTTAAGGTCTTCATAAATATGTCCTATACTAAATAGTGCATATGAGGCATGTTCATAGTCAGGCCAGTCGTCAACGACCTTTTGGTAGTACTCGATAGCCTTTTTGTGCTGACCGAGTCGACGATAACAATCGGCCCCAAAATTGTAAGCCCACGCGGTAGCAATGGATTCGGGTAATTCTGTTATTATCTTTCCCCACACAACTATGGCTTTTGTGAAACTGTCTCTGGCTTTGGTGTCAAGGCCTTCCTTGTCATATCGAAAAGCCTTGTTATAATATTTCTCTCCAATTACAAATACCGTTTCTGGTAAACCCGGATTGTCATTAAAATCGGCAATTAAACTATCAAGAGTGGCCTCAATCGCGGTATCGTTTCCCGACTCGATAAGGGACAAGACATTTGTCTCTGCTATGCCTATTTGCGACAATATGGCATGCTCGGCCTTAGGCCAGTGATCTATGACATGCTGATAAAGCTCGTTAGCCTTTTGGTATTTGCCAGACAAGCTATAATGTTGTGCTACATCATGAACGGCTCTTGCCATAAAGGGACTGTCAGGAAAATCGGCAAGTAATTTATCAACAGCAGCTTCAGCAGCGACGTCACCCTGGTCAACATAGTACTTTGCCATATCCATTTGTGCCAGCACGGCGTAGTCGCTCTCAGGCCAGTTGTCTATAACATGTTGATCAAGCTGATTGGCCTTTTCGTTTTTCCGTGAAAGGCGATGCTGATATGCTATGTCGTGAACAGCCTGTGCTATAAGTGGATTGTCAGTAAAATTGGCAAGTAATTTATCAACGGCAACTTGAGCGACTCCATCTCTACCGAGAGCAAGATTTGACTTTATCAGGTCTACTTGTGACCACATTGCGTGCTCGGCCTTAGGCCAGTGATCTATGACATGCTGATAAAGCTCGTTAGCCTTTTGGTATTTGCCAGACAAGCTATAATGTTGTGCTACATCATGAACGGCTCTTGCCATAAAGGGACTGTCAGGAAAATCGGCAAGTAATTTATCAACAGCAGCTTCAGCAGCGACGTCACCCTGGTCAACATAGTACTTTGCCATATCCATTTGTGCCAGCACGGCGTAGTCGCTCTCAGGCCAGTTGTCTATAACATGTTGATCAAGCTGATTGGCCTTTTCGTTTTTCCGTGAAAGGCGATGCTGATATGCTATGTCGTGAACAGCCTGTGCTATACCTTCATGTTTGGAAAAATCAGCTAACAATTTCTGTAAAGCTGCTTCTGCCTGCGGCTGCTTGTCCCAGGCAACATACAAAATAGCCAGGTTCTTTTGTGCTTGAAAAGCATAGTCTGTTACCGAATAATCTGTTACGATTTGCTGATAAATCACCTCTGCCTGCTCGTATTGCTCCTCTTCTTGATACGTCGCTGCCTGTTCAAGTAAATCAGTAGCGTCAGCTAAAGCTTTACCCATCATCTCGAAAAACAGTATGCAAAATAAAATTGGCAACAATGTAAAAAATTTCTTGAACATTACTTTGTCCTCCGATTAGTGTGACATTGAGCGCATTATCTATTCCCGTTTAAGACTTCTTTCAACAAAGGGAATTCCTCCGAGCTTAATCTAACCCCTCCCTGGGTTTTTCCCTGTAAGCATCCACCTCGCAAAACGGCTTACATCTTCCAGTGGTAACCATCTCAATGTTGTCTCAGAAACGAGTATTGTTTATAATTTGGCATAGTGTCAAGGGAAAAAATGAAAAATATTTTAAAATTTTAAAGTTTGTCGATTTCTTATTCTATGACTATGTTGACTTTCGCACTTTTTGAAAGGCGTTAAGATAGGCAAAATAGCTTTCTGCGTGCTCTTAATGTTTTTTGCTACTTACGGTGGTTTTCCCGTAAATGCATAAAAAACAAAACAACGCTTAAACTCTTGTTTTACATAGCATTAGTGCCCTAAAAAGTGCGAAACTTAACACTATCAAACATAGCGATATTAACTGCCCAATTATTGATTAAAAAATGCTGTTTTGGGTAAATTTTCACCCTTTTGTGTCACCCATTTTAGCCATTTCCCCCATCTTTACATTGGGTATGTCCCCATATGGTGCTCATATCAATTTTTTTAATAGTAAGCTCGGCACATGCTGTTTAGGCCTGGGTGAGCTTGGACAATTTCGGATGAACCAGAGGGCAGGTCTTATGGCAGGATTTTGCTTTTCTTATGTAGGGGCGGGGATGATAACATAATTATGATTGGCTCTGAAAGTTTCAGAAAAGGTGTGAGACCTGAATCTTTTCCTATGGGGTAGCATGTCATTACTCTCAGATCTGAAGACGGCGCTCGACAAGTGCACCATCGAAAGGTTTGCCTCGTGGCCGCTGTCTTCTCTGTACGCTCCGTCGGCTTTGCACATGCTGCCGGTAGCGGTCTTCTTATGTAAGCACCACTTGTGGGTCGGGCACCTTTTGAAAGAGAGTGTCCCCTCGCAGATAGCCGCCCCGGATGTCAGTGGCGAGAAAGTTCTTGCGAGGGCAGCATTCTTCCCGGCGGATACTGGTCTCTACCCTTGGATGGTGATTGTGCGAAGGGAGCGATGGGAAGGACCTTTAGCTTGGACTTGCGTAGCACGTATGTATGGGGTAGAATTGAAGTAGCTTTGTCCTTTTAGATGTCAGAAATATAGGGATTGCAGGCAAGAACTATGCGAAGGCAATACTTCAGGGAACATATCGTACAAATCACGTTATGAACATGGCAATTGAAACAAACCACTGTCAAGTAGCGGCTAAGCCGACAGATTGCCCCGTCATCCTGCACATCAGCGACCTTCACTTCGGTTTGGCCGAGAATGAGACAGAGGAGCACAACAATCAATTGGTTCTTGATGAGCTCGCCAAGGAAGTCCTTGGGGACCAAGAATGGAGACCCTCTTTTCTGTGCATAACAGGTGATGTCGCTCATACCGGCGCCGCTTCTGAATACGACAAAGCCTATCAATGGCTTGTACGATTCCTTAATGGGTTGTCACTGGCTCCGAGTGCTCTCTTCATCTGTCCAGGGAACCATGATGTAGATTGGGGAATTGCGGAAGAGTATCCCAGACCAGAATCCGTAGATGAAATTGACGCTATCTTATCTGTTCCTCTCCCTTCTTACATCGAAAAACCGTTTGCAGAATACACTGTATTCCTGAATAGAATGGGAGTTCCTCAATGTTGCTACTCGGAGGATGGGCACAAGCAATCTCATATGTTTGGCGTGCGCAAGACTAATCACAATGTCACATTCATATGCTGCAATTCTTGCTTTTACAGCTGGGATACACAAAATAAAGACATGCCGTTGCTCGGAAACAACTTGATCAACTATATGCAGTCCGAGCGTCTAATGCAGCGTGGGCCGGACCATGAGACTATAACTATTGCGCTCGTTCATCACCCCAAAGAACAACTGGATAAATCCGAAGTCTTTTCTTGGGGAGGACGTCCTGCTGCGTTCAACAGGTTAGCGGAAATGACGCATGTCATCTTGTCAGGGCATGAACATGCAGACGTAATGCCTTGGGAACACAGCGGATATGGGGCATACTATTCATGCATTGGAGCGGCATGCCACAGCATTCGCGAAGAGAATAGTTTCCAACTCTTTCGTATCAATTGGAGACACGAACGATATGAGTGCAGGTATTTTCAATGGGACCCATCAAATGTAAGGTGGCTGGAGATACAACATCTCAGAAAAAACTGGCCCTTTGACAAAGCCATCACCGAATTAGCAGGGGCGGTTGCCACAAAGGATGCCAAACTGCACAACAGTAAAGCAAATGACCTTGTCAAAGATCTGTGGACGCAGATTCAATGTCAAGACTTTAAGAGTGCTAGGGACATCTGGAAGCGAGATAGAGAATGGTTTGTCATAAATAGGCCTAACATAAAACGCGACTTGGTGGAGAAGGTCGAATTATGTGTTCAAGAGATAGAATCTAGAAGCGAGTGAATATGCTAAATGTTGCTGAACAGAGATTTAGACTACAACTTGTGGAGTTGCTGAAGAAGGATGCGGGGGCAGAAGCGCTAACTCAACTTACGGACCGCAAGGTCGACAAACTATGGTGCGATAAGGCAGTTGCAGTTTATGTACGCTGTGGCAAAAAAGACAAAGCACACGAGCTTGTCGCATGGGCAAAGGCCAATGCAGATGTCATCACATGGCACAACTGCCTTATCGAGTATGCCAATGCCCTGATGAAAAGCTATTTTGCTTCCTGTGGCAAAGAATTGATTTCCTTTGGTCAGGCAACACTGGCAGACCGAGAAATTTTGAAGGAAGTGATAAGTACACTCTCACCCATAGTTGAGCATGTCAAAGCAGATGACCGAGTGTCAAATCCCCTTGAGCTTAAGGCGTTGCTTCAAACAATCAACGCTACAATCATCCTCGGCGAAACAGCGTCGCTGAATACGCTTGCCTCCGTACTTAAGGAATATAGGCCTATTCCCTTTGAATATGTTCGAATGGTCCTCAGTGGGTTGGTACCACCTGACACAGATATTCCGCGTCGTGTCTATTCTGAATACAAAGACAGCTTTGAAGCTGATATGCTGGCACTGGTTGCCGAGGCCGACCTCTGTGGCAATGCCGAAGCAGCCTTCAAAAAAGGTAAGGAACTCACGGCCAAAGTAGTCACAGACCCCGAAAAGGTATGTCTTTGTGGAACCCTGTTTCAGATCAGCCAGCAGCTTGGAGCCTCGGCGATGGAAGAGATCCATGCAATTGGGACCGACTTGCTCGGCGCTGATGCGACACTGACAATTGTGATTGCTGCTGCCGCCCAGTTGAGACAGGGGAACATCCCAACCGCCAAATCAATCCTTGAGGCCCATAAGGATGAGGGTAACGCACAGTGGCTGCAGACATACGCATATTGTCTTTTCTCCGAAGACAATTTCAAAGAGGGGCTGACATACTTCTCCAAAGCTCTTGAGAAGCTGCCGAGCTCGGACATGTACTTGACCCTGGGTGAAGTTGCAGCAAGAGGCGGCTTTATCGACAAGGCCATCGTCGCTTTTGAAACCATACTTGATGCTAATCCCGATGATGAAGTTACCCGGGTAAAGGTGGCCCAGTTGTATCTTAGGGCAAATGACTATAAGGGGGCTGAAGGCCACTTAAAGAAATTGTGGGAGAACAACCTGGACAACTCATCCTATGGGATGAACTATGCAGCGTGCGTTGCAAATCAAGGCAAAATAGATGACGCCATAGGGATATATAAATCTCTTTGCACGTTAGATAAGCCACCCGTGGAAGCAGTTGTGGCTGTCGCGCAACTATACAAGACCAAGCACCAGCCAGATGCTGGCTTCAAGTTCCTTGAGAAGCACAAGGGTACGTTCTGGGACAACCCAGGCTTCCTCATGGCCTACGTGGATGCTGGTTACGCCTCAGGCCATGAAGTCGAGGCACATGAGGCGTTTTCCAGAGTTATAGATTTGCAAGGTAAAGGAAAGGCACCTCCCGATATCATCCAGCCAAAGAGTATCGATGATCTTCTGCAGTATCATAAGAAATGGAATAAAAGAACAGAATTGATATGTAGCAACATCTTACAAGGCAAATGCCCCTGGATTATGGCGGACGACCTGTTTCGCCATGCTGTGTTTACAGGCTGGGCTATCCGAACACAACCGCTCGTATGGCTAGGTGACGATGCCATCTCGCGTGCCTCCTACAGCATATACTCCACAAATGGCTTCCATGCGAAAGAAGTTGACGGCAGGAAGAGGCTGGAGCCATTGGCTTTGCCAGCAAAAGGAAGCGAAGTCGTAATCGATCTGTCTACGCTGGTAACACTGCAGCGTCTGGGCTTGTTTGAGCAGACTAAAGAATTCTTCGGCAAAATCTATGTTTCTACCCGGTATGCTTCTCATCTTCTGGTCGAGTCAGGTCGTCTGGAGTTTCATCAGCTTTCACATGTAGAATCCACCAAGCTCATGAAGCAAGAGATAGACTCCGGAAGCATTTCAGTATTGACTGAGGCAGGCATGCCGGGAGATAGATCTTATCCTTATGTACATGAATACTCCGACGATGGTTTGGAACACTATTACCGGTTCAGAGACATCTGCAAAGTATTACATGATGCCGGGAAGATATCTGGACCTGGGAAAGCCAAGCTTATCGCAGTCGCGAGAAAAGAGAGTGGTGCTGATAAGGATCATCCGGAGCTTGAGTACTCTCAAAATGTAATTGTGGAGCTTTCTACGCTAAGAACATTGGTAAACTTTGGGGTCTATAAGGCGATCAAGGAGTCATTTAAGCTGCACATCACCCCAGAGGATAAACAAACTCTAGATGCAGACCTCAATACCATCGACTACCAGAAACAGTGTCAGCGGTGGAATGATGACCTGATACAAAAGCTCAGCAAAGACGTATTTGAGACACTAGCTCCAAACTATAGCGGCGAAGATACACCAGATATATGCATGGATTCCTACTACGTAGCAAAGAGCAAGGGCCTTTCCGTACTGGTCGATGACAGGGTCATACAAGCACTGGCACTGAACGATGAGGAATTCAAGGGAAATGCGTTCGGCGTCGATTGCCTGCTGAAGGCTTTTGAGCAAGACAAGGCTCTAGAAATTGCCGAGTGTGATTCAGCGTACCTGCAACTGATAAAATGGCGGTACCGATTCCTTGTGCCAAGTGTGGATTTTCTCGTGCGTCTGGCAAAGCGGTACGAGGCGAATGCGCCGGGCAACGAACTGATGGAGGTTGCAGGATATGTCCATGAATGCATGAGAGACCCGGGGCTATTCTCTGGGCTAGAAAAAACGGACCCGCCTCAGCCTATATGTGGCCGTCTGTTCACTGCATGGGCCGATCTTGCCACGCAGCTCATCGTGCATTTATGGAAAGACATGAGTATAACACCGGAGGCAGCTGGCACATTCACTAGATGGGTTCTCACGGAATTGTTGCCTTCCCCGCCGAGAGCCTTCGTCCCGCAGAGAATCGATATAGTTGACTTCACTGGACGGTTATCTTTCGAGAAGTTACTTAGTGATCTTGCCATTTACTGTGATATATTGCGGGCAAAGACAGCGACATCTGCAATAAGAGAAGCTCTTCGCCTGCCGGATGACGAGTTCTATCGAATGTTCACGGAAACACTAAATCTAACAGCGAGGGAGAATGGCTAAACGTACGGCTAATAAGGATCCAATGGACATAATACGGCAGCGGCTATGCGCTATAAGTCTTGAAAATAAGATGGACATTAGAACATACGTTCACCTTCTTAAACACGGGCTCGCGAAAGGCAGGAGCGGGGCAAAAGATATTACTACTATAGAGCAGGCTTTCAGGGAAACGAAGTCATTATGCAATATACCAGGTCCTTTCATTTTCTACAGGCCGGATGAATCAAAAGGTACACGCGTAGTAATGACCATTTCTCAAGTAATACTTAATCGCTCACCAAAGGTACGGAAGCTTACATCTGAGTATTTGCTGAAGGAGGAAATGGCTACATATATGTGTCCGCAGGTGCTTGACATGATAAGAGAGAACGTAGGAGCAGTTTCTTCACGTTCAAGGAAAAAGTGGATACCTGCTGCTGTAAAACTTTCCGATGCAATTGAAAACGACTGGCTTTTGAACTATCAGGGTGTGCTGCAGGCGGTAAAGATGAATTTCGATGATGGGATTGGCAAGTGTTTGACTAAGATCATGTGTCCAGACACTTCTGCCCTTGGGGCGATGGGTAAAGGTGTCTTGACTCCAAGTCGGAGCCAAGATGAAATCAAGGGGCGGGTAAAGGAGATTGTGGCAAAGGCAATAGAGTTCACTGCAGCGTTACAAGAGTACTACATGGGTTTCGGGCATATCCCGCTTGCTGCCGATATGTCAGTCTGCTCTCTTTACAATGAATGGGTTAGAACTAGGGGGCCTGTGGAAGACACATGGCAATTGTTTTGGGAGTGGGCGGCTTCCCTTACGAGCCCTCTTGCACGCTATCATGTATGTTACTTCTTTGCAAACAATCCCGAGTTAATTCCGGCAGATGCCAAACAGCAGTTTGTTAAGGAAGTGATCGCTGTTATTTGTCCTTCTGAAGAAGATAAGGGACAATGGTTCGAAGCATGGACCTGCCGATGCGAGTTAGCTATATATTACTGTGAGTATCTTGAATGCAGACTGCCTGGTGCAAGTGGTGAAAAGATCACCACGCAGTCTTGGTGGCTGGCAGATAAAGTAGCCTCCATCTATGGCAATGATCCTGCAGATATCAGAGACTTTCGAGAGAGAGCAGTTGAACCCGAAGCATTCAGGATGAGCCTAGCTTGGCAGTTTACGCGCTTGGCAACTGCACCCTCTGCTCTGAGATACGCCACATTGTATATTCAGAACATGTGGTCACTTTCGCTGGTCTGTCAGCTCTCTCCGGAAACAATGAGGATATTGCTCTCGGCGGCAACCGAGCCACAGAAAAAGGCCATCCAAGAGGCAGTCTCCGGCAACCTAGTAAACCTCTTCCCCATAAGGCATGTCGACGACATCCTTGTCTATGCGTTTGATGAGGGATGTGTTGAGGTTGCCCGCGCATTAGTAGAATCCACCGAGGAACAGCAATACAAAGAAATTTTGACTTCATTTGTTGATGGTGTGGTCAAGATTACAGGCAAGGCAGGTGTCGAGGAATTCCTCAAACGATTGCCGGAAGGGAATGCAGCCGACCAGTTGTTGAGTGTGCATGCGGTTCAAATAGAAGCCAGCATGAATAGAGCCCCAAAGGAGTTTATATGGAATTGTCTTGTTGACCGAGAATGGGTCAAGCGTGTCTTTGGTACGCTCAGCCCCATGTGTGCAGAGCACCTGTTCGACGGTCTAAAAGAGATACAGCTTCGAACGAAGGGCAAATGGGATGAGCAACTTCCGCATTTGTATGCGAGTCTTTGCGAAGACCTCCATGAGAAGACGGAAAAACGAAGATTGTTCTTCGCGTTCGCCGTTATCAGTTCACTGGCCTCAGGCTCGGTCAGCGCTGTAGACAGACTATTAAAGGGCGGAGACCGATTCGACTACAAGGAAGATGTTGATGACTGGCGGCAGAGAATCGAACATATAAACCCACTCGTACCGCCGTGGTGCCGCGCTCGTCTGCGGGCCATATTGGCCAGTCTGCGTGTCTAGACATTGCTTGCGGTATTTGCTCACGGTCAGGTCTTTTATTGCATGAGTTGTCGCCGCATGTCATGGCCAGTGTGGCGTTCTCAGTCGAGCCTTTACTTCGCGTTGACTGTCACAGGTGTTTCTGAAAATGGTAGACGGGCGGTTCGCCATGCGTTCAAAGTGAAGTCATGATCCAATGAGGAATCTATGCCGCGTGAGCAAGGTCCTCGACAAGAAAAGGTGAGGACTCTAGCGCACAGGATGTGGACACTGCAGACGGTGAATCAATAACCTTGCAAAATCATGGCCGATTTTTGTTTGACTCTGCCGCGAGGAAATGAGATAATATTCATAGAAGGTTCAGAGATGATGCGAGTTCTGAACCTTTTTGTTTACTCACACTGAAATCTGCTCCACAAATTTTTTTCGCAAATCCATTGCTGTCGCTGATGTTAGAATAACTTCGACAACTCTCTATTCTTCCGGGCCGTTTTCACCGTGTAGAAGCCAGTGACATATGTCGCTGGATGAACCGAAAATTAGTTCTGAAATAGAATTCTAATTTTCTCATGAAAAAAGAAGAGATTAGAAAAGAATTTTTTAAGTTAAGAATTAAAGGACATTCTTATGCTCAATGCAAAAAGATATTGCAAGCCCAATTTAGTTATGAAATTACAGCAAGAACTCTTCAAAGATGGACTGAAAGATTAAATAAAACTGAGTGGGATTTAAGAGATGCTTCAAGAAGACCTAAAACAATCCATAGAATAATAACTTCAGATATTGAAAATAAAATTATCAATTTAAGAAATAAAACTGGTTGGTGTGCAGAGAAAATAGAGAATTTTGTTGAGCTAGGACATACATCAATCAACAAAATTTTACAGAAGAACAAGCTAACAAATCAAAGTACTAGAAGAAAAAAGAGACTCAAATACATTCGCTGGCAGAGAAAACATCCTAATTCTCTTTGGCAAATGGATGTTTCTGATCAAAAGATTAAAGATAAATATTGCTTTGCTGTGATTGATGACTGCTCAAGATATTGTTTAGGATTATTTGATTTAAATAGAGTCACAACTTCTGTTGTGACACAAATTTTAGATGAGCTCGCAAGAGTTCATGGCTATCCAAGAGAAATATTAACTGATAATGGAAGCGTATTTGGATTAAGGAGTAAGCATAGTAAGTTTGATAGATGGTGCAGAAGAAGGGAGATTAAACATATTAGAACAGCTATTCATAGTCCTACAACAACTGGGAAGATTGAAAGATTCTTTAAGACATTAGCAAGTGAGCTGAAGTTCTGCAAATGCCCAGAAGATTTTAGAATGAGATATAATCATATCAGACCCCATATAAGTTTAGAAAAAAAGAGTCCTGCAAGTGTTTATTTTGCATTTCATAAGCTATTCTAGCTTACGACATATGTCTGTGGATGACACACGGGCCGTTTTCACCGTAAGCTTTATAAATACAACTTTCCAATATTACTCAAAATGCGTAACCTTCCCTGAGTAAAGCGGTTACGTTCAACAGCAATAAATCTCTAGAAATGCCGTGTGAGTCACGGAATAAATGATCATATTGCGAGAAGGGAAATCCAAGATGGGTGCTTGGGAATTTTTTTTAATTTTTAAAAGAAAACTATCAACATTAGGCATTCACGACACGCTATAACATTATAGAATGAAGGGCAGATTTTAAGAGCATTCTATGCTTAAACGACAACTGACCAGTATTTTTCGCCTTGACAAATTATGGATCTTCTCCGGTCTTATTTTCCTTGATGGCATACAAGTAGCCTGGGAGAAGTATATTAAGGAACTCTAACAAAACTCCATAATTCGTCGCCAACAGATTAGGAAACATCCTATGATTAGGAACGCTTGATGAATATCGTCACGTTTTTCATAACGAACACGCAATCGCCTTTGATTGAA
>Ga0315537_1000826_pt1 | contig 24445 bp, 20 predicted proteins | sample SalMarSW160270MG_FD_203091 | JGI IMG/M metagenome (GOLD analysis project Ga0315537, IMG submission 203091) | Salt marsh sediment microbial communities from the Plum Island Ecosystem LTER, Massachusetts, United States - Salt Marsh Sediment SW1602-70 ...
AAAACTCCCCACACTATATTAATAAAAGGTCGTTTTACCGTCTACCTTTATTTTGCGAAAAAAAATATTTATTCCTACTCATAATTCATTAATATGAATTAAATTATCTATACGTGCGTCAGAACTGAAAGAAATGGACGAATTTAAGATCTTTATTTTCTTTTTAAGGTGAGGAACTAATTATGGCTATAAGCAATCATGAGCGAATCGGAAAAGCGCTCGAGCTTATGCGAAACGGCCTCGTGTATTTCATTGAGCGTGAAATGAAGGCGGTGTACGGCGATAAATGGGAGTCCATATGCAAGGAAAGCATTCCCCCGGACTGGAAGAATGTGAAAAAGAGCGACAAGCTGTACCTCGACGCCCATCTCATATTAACAGTTCTCTGGCACCAGTGGAACAATGTGTTCAAAAAAACCCTTGGCCAGACAGAGAGGACGTATGTAAGTGAGCTTCGTGATGTTAGAAACCGCTGGGCACACCAGGAAGCCTTTTCATACGACGATACCTACAGGGCGCTCGATACAATTCACCGTCTTCTGCTTGCAGTCTCTGCAACGGAGGCTGAACAGGTGTGGAAGATGGGGCAGGAGACGATGCGGGTGCGCATCGATGAAATGAGGCGAAATGAAACGAGGAAAAAAAGTGCAGCCCCAATCGAAAGTGTCGCGATGGAGGGGCTGAAGCCGTGGCGTGAAATCGTCACACCGCATCCCGATGTTGCAACAGGCCGGTACCAGCAGGCTGAGTTTGCGGCGAACCTCGAACAGGTGAGAGCGGGGCAGGCTTCCTCCGAATACGGCGATCCGAAAGATTTTTTCAGCAGAACCTATCTAACCGTCGGATTAACGGATCTTTTAAAAGATGCAATTCTACGCCTGGCTAATAAGGGAGGTGCGCCCGTCATAGAACTGCAGACAAACTTCGGCGGCGGGAAAACACACTCGATGATTGCGCTCTATCATCTTTTTTCCGGCATTCCTGCAAATGAGCTTTCAGGTATTGAAAGCCTGATACGAAAAAGCGATATTCAAAAAGTGCCAAAGGCAAAAAGAGCTGTACTGGTGGGGTTTGCTTTGAATCCGGGACAGCCGCATACAAAGCGGGACGGGACCATCATACATACATTATGGGGCGAGCTGGCCTGGCAGCTCGGTGAAAAAGAAGGATATGCTCTTATTGCAAAAAATGATAATAACGGAACAAGCCCTGATTCCCGGCTTCTGGGTGAGCTTTTTACACGGTATTCACCCTGCCTGATACTCATTGATGAATGGGTTGCCAATATTCGCCAGACCTACGACAAGACTGATCTCCCGGGAGGGAGTTTTGATGCAAATATGACATTTGCCCAGGCAATAACAGAAGCGGCCCGGGCAACTCCTTCCACGCTTCTCGTAGCAAGCCTTCCAGCATCAGACATCGAAATCGGTGGTGAGGGAGGAAGGGAAGCGCTTAAAAGACTGCAGCATACATTCGGGCGTATGGAGTCGGCATGGCGCCCCGCAAGTGCCGAGGAGAGTTTTGAAATTGTACGCCGGCGTCTTTTCGAGTCCATAACAGACCCAAAGGATTTTGCTGCACGGGACGCTATAATTAAGGCTTTCAGCGATCTATATCGTAAATCGAGCGGCGAGGTGCCTTCGGAATGCGGTGAATTGGAGTATGCACGGGTGCTTGAAAAAGCGTACCCAATTCATCCCGAACTTTTCCTGCGGTTGTACGAAGACTGGGGGAGCCTGGAACGGTTTCAGAGAACGCGTGGTGTTTTACGCCTTATGGCTGTGATAATCGCGGAGCTCTGGGAAAGAAACGATACAAGTCTGATGATCATGCCTGCTTCGGTTCCGATGGATGCGCCTCAGGTGCAGTCGGAAATGACTCGTTATCTTGAGGATAACTGGCGTCCTGTAATGGAAAAGGATGTAGACGGGCCTGATGCCCTTCCTTTAAAGCTTGACAGAGAACTCCCTGCATTGGGCCGCTATTCTGCGACCCGCCGGGTTTCACGCACGATATTCATGGGCTCGGCTCCGCTAGCTGGAGCGAAAAACCCCGGCCTGGATGACAGCAGGATCAAACTGGGGTGTGTTCAGCCTGGTGAGACTGTTGCCACCTTTGGTGATGCCTTGCGAAGGCTTACCGATCAGGCGACCTTTTTATATGTCGATGGGAAGCGGTACTGGTACTCCACCCAGCCGAGTGTCACCCGTCTCGCCCAGGACAGGGCGTTTCAAATTGATATTGATGCTGTATGGGAAGAATGCAAAAAGCGCCTGCGTGCGGACAGAAATCGAGGAGAGTTTGCAGCAGTCCATGCGGTGCCGCAATCAAGCGCCGATATTCCCGACGAAATGGAGGCACGCCTGGTGGTATTACCGCCTGAAAAGCCGTATTCAAATAAAACCTCTGAAAGCGAGGCGCTAATAACGGCACAGGATATTTTCAATAACCGGGGTAACAGTCCACGGCTCTATCGTAATATGCTGGTATTTCTCGCGGCTGACAACTCACGGCTCGGTGAGCTGGAACAGGCGATCCGGCAGTATCTCGCCTGGAAATCCATCTGTGAAGAGCATGAAAAGCTCAATCTCGATGCATTTCAAAGCAACCAGGCGAAGACGAAGTATGAACAGGCTGAGGACACGGTAAAAAGCAGGATAAACGAAACGTATGTCTGGCTTCTCGTTGGTTCGCAATCAGACCCAGGGGCAGAGGTTGAGTGGCACAAAACACGTTTGCAGGGTCAGGAGCAGCCTGCAGTCCGGGCGAGCCGCAAACTGATAAATGACGAAGATTTTATAATTAAATATTCTGCCGCGCGGCTGAGAATGGACCTGGACAAGTATTTGTGGAAAGAGGTCGATCATCTGGGTATAAAAAAGTTATGGGAATATTACGCAATGTACCCCTATTTATCCCGATTGAAGGACAGCCAGGTGTTACTGACTGCAATACAGGAAGGGGTAAGCAACATGGATCTTGCAGGCAATTTTGCCTATGCAGAGGGTTGGGATGAACAAAGTAAAAAGTATATGAATCTGAAAGCACGTGAAAACTGCTCGGTGTTGATGGACAGCCGTAGTGTACTGGTAAAACCGGAAGCCGCGCAGATACAGATTGATGCTGAAAAAGAAAAAACTGAAGCCCCCCGGGGAAAACCGCCTGAAGGTGGTGGAGGTGAGGGCCCTGGTTTTGAACCACCCGGTAATGAGCCTGCTGAAAAACTTCTTCGAAGGTTTCATGGGTCGGTCAGGCTTGATTTTGCGCGCATGGGAAGGGATGCCGGTCAAATAGCAGAGGAAGTTATTCAGCACCTTTCGACACTTTCAGGCTCCGAGCTGGATATCACTCTGGAAATACAGGCACGCATTCCTGGAGGAGTGCCGGAGAATGTCATACGGATTATAACCGAGAATTGCAATACCCTGCACTTTGATTAGCATGAGTTTGAAGAATACTGAAATAACCTCTTGATAACTTCTATTTCCATTCCGTAACCCCGGTTATGATAATTTAAATAGCATCGTGACCTTCCTTTCTCTTGCAAGGCTCCTTCGTTTAATTCCTTATCGGTTAAATAATTAAATATTAAAACATTGTGACTGGCCGTGTAATTCTGGCATGCGTTTTGAAGTGATATTAATTCAACACATGATCAAGGAGGACTGAAAATGAAGGTTATTTCTATTGCAACGCTAATTTCTACTAGGGGTTAAGCATTCCCAATGCCCTCTATACCAGATAGCCCCTTTTGAATTTAACCATTGATCTATTATTGTAGATTTTTTTTTTACGACCGACTATTATGCTTGTTACTATTCCAAAAATATCCCGTGTTACGTCAGGGTGATTAATTATTTCATAGATTAGCAATGGACACAAATAATTCATTGAGGATATGCAGTGGGAGATCGTATCCCGCGCTAAAAGGAGAAAGATCGGCTGCATGGCGGATCTGGTAGAGGCTATCGAGAAGAACAAAGGGCCCTTCCATCTTCTTGAAATGGAGAACGGTGACCAGATCGTCTTGAACAGAAAAGAGGCTACGAGGGCAACATGTCGAATACTTCGCCAGTACCGGGTGAAACATGACAGATCGGATGATCTGCAAAGAAATCGATAAATGTGGATGCTTTGACGGGTTACATTACTTTTCGATCTGGTAGTAAGGCCGTATATCGGTATCTTCAGCCGTGGAAATGGCGACGAGCAGGCCGTGTTTCATCTTGTAGAGATAGAGCTCGCGGATGGGAAGACCGTCGGAGGGGGATGTGTACAAAGCACGTATGTAGAAGGAGCCGCCGAACGTTTCGCCGTCGGACGTTTCGCCGGATTGCGGGAGCACTTCCTGCACCTGAAATGGAAATGTCTTTACTTCTTTCTCACCTGTTCTGGTATTAAACAGGATCACCTCGTGCCGGTCCTTCTTCTGATAGTAAAGAAACCGGTCATCCGGGCTTGCTGCGATCAGGTGTACGGGGCCGTCTTCACGGGTGAGCTCCGAGAGTGCCTGCCCCGGTTTTTTATGCCTGATCTGAAAGATTCTATTTTCTTTCGCGATGTAAAAGGTGAAGTTCGATATCATGCTGGTTGTATTATCCGTATTGAAGGAGAGAAAGTACATGATATCACCCGAGGGGAGGTTGACGATGCGGACAGACTCCTTTTCAATAATTACCGCTGTGCTTCCGTCTTCAGAGAAAAGAGGCCTGCCGATAAATCCCCGGGAAAGTTCTATTTTTTCGTTGTTGTTTTCCCTGAACAGCGAGAGTCTCCCCTCCTTTGCGTAGAGGACGGTTTTGCCGTTCGGTGCTTTTACAGCAAAGTCGATGCCCCGGTCGATTACCACATCCTCCCGGGATATCCACCGGACTACCCCGAGGGTGAGAAGCCCGTCGATCATATCCGTGTAAAAAACACTCCCGTCCCTGAAAAACCCCACATCACGAAAATCATGCCCGTTAAAAATCCTCCTGATCCGCGCCTCGCTGTTTGAAATGAGGTACAGGGCCTGCTTGTCCTTTCCCCTTTTTTCCACCGAAACAACGAGGTTGTTGTCATAATGGATTGCGGTGTCGAGAAAGTAGCCGCCGGTGTCGAACCGCAGCCGTGTGCTGTATCCGGTGTCCACGTTTCTCGTAACCAGAAAATCGTTTCCCTCGATCAACGAGTGGTAATTGATCGTCGATCGGTCCCTGGAAACAACGGGTAAAAGGTAAATCTTTTCCTGTGGTTTTTGTAAAAGAGTTATCTTCTCGGTCGCCGGGTCGTACAGATGTATCTCATACGTTCTGAGAACCGCTTCGAGTGTGGGGTTTTTATACCGGACAAAGAGGAGTTTGCCGCTGTTCATCGTCTGCCAACGGTAGCAGAGGTCGTACATTTCTCCGGCAAATAAATTGATGACAGAAAAACACATAACAGCTATAATGATAACCGTAAAAAGGAGGGCCCTGACAGGAGGCCGCACTGTACGTCTTGCTGTCGAATATTCGGTGGTTATCCGGCTGTTCGTGTAGGGTGGAGCGGCGTGCTTTCGTGCCTCGAATTTTTCGGGACACGCCTTTAGGAAATGATATTTTAAGAAGAATAGCATCTCAGCTAGTAGTATACTATACTATATATATCTGTGTCGAGTGGTAAATGAAAGGTAATGGAGCCGGATCTTAACGCCATACGAATCGTTCTCGTGGAGCCGCAGGGTTCATTCAACATCGGAAGTGTCGCCCGAATAATGAAGAATATGGGGCTCAGCACGCTTGCACTTGTGCGGCCGGTTGATTTTCGAACCGACGAAGCGTACCGGGCGGCTGTCGGTGCGAAAGAGATACTCGAAAAGGCGCATGTTTATGGCAGCCTGCAGGAGGCTATTCGAGACAGCAATCTTGTTGTTGGCACGACCCGTCGGAGCGGGAAACTGCGGCGGGTGTGCTGCAATGTCGAAGAGCTTCCGGAGAGGATATTTCAGACAAGTGGCACTGTGTCGATACTGTTCGGCAGGGAAAAAAGCGGACTGACGAATCCAGAGGCAGATATATGCAATATGCTTGTGAGCATTCCGGCTGATAAAAACTTCCCTTCACTCAATCTCTCACATGCAGTTGCGGTTGTCTGCTATACACTTTTTACAAGTGCGGTTGTATACCGTCTTCCCTATATCTCGAAACCTGCTGCTAATGCAGAAATAGAGGGTCTTCTGGATTATGTATATACGGTCTTTGCAGATATCGGGTTTTTTTCAAAAGGCGCGCCGAACTATGTAATTTCTCTCTTCAGAAAGATATTCGGCAGAGCGCTTTTGAGTGAGGAAGAGGTTCAAAACCTCACTTTTATTTTTCACAGACTCCACGGGCTTACAAAGGAAAAGAGCAATACCCGGCAGAATATTTAAAAAAACAAAATACGAAAAAATGCAAACTGTTAAAAAGGCATTTCGAACAATCCTTCTCATTTTTGTTGTATGGATTTGCTATGCGCTTCTACCTGTACAAAACTTTATCGAGCAGGCGTATGCCGAAAAGGAGGAGTATTATACCTCGAGTGAAGAGTTTTTACCGCTTGGTGCAGAACTCGGGAATGAAGGGGAGGGTATAGACCTTTCCTTCCTTGAAGATGATAGCCTGATTCACAGCGCAGGACTTGCCGGCATAAAGTTCCTCAAGGATGAGCGGCGTTTTGTTTTCTCTATAAAAGCGCAGAATCCCGGTGAGCTCGAGGGAAAACAGCTGAAGTACGATCTCATTTTGCTTAACTTTCCGCCGAGAGTAGTGCTCACTCTCTACGGCGTAACGACCGATGAAAAGATATTTCGGTTTTTCAAGAATCTGGATGTACGGGGAATCGTGCGAAACCCGTTCGCGGACCGGTATTTTTCCGAATACGTGCTGTTCTTTGAAGATTGGATTACAGCGACCGGGTCTTACGACAGCGAGGGTGCCAGGCTCATGCTCGATTATTCCTTTACCCGGCCTGAGTACACCCATGGCTTCGGTATCAGAATTGCCGATACAAAAATCGATCCGCTCAACCACATCATAGAGATAAAAGCAGAACTTTCAAAGTACGGCCTCGAGAATCATCTACTCATTGCCTCTGACGAAGAAACGGTTGTACTTGAATCACCCTTTTTCAAAACGAGGGACGAAGCCATTCAATATATGGAAAAACTCGAAGGTTTCGGTTATAATGGCAAACTCGCGCTCAGGGGATACCAGAGCTTCCCGAAGCCCCATAGATTCGATGTTGTTTCTGAGGTCGTTATCACCGGCGAGGATGATGTTGCGCTCAGGAACATCGTTTATAGCGAGCTTACTCCCGGCAAGATATATCCTCTGGACTATTCTGAAATTCATCTCATCACGAAGGAACTATTCAGCCCAACGGTACAGAACGATGAGAGTGCAATCGCCGAGTATTACTACAAACTTAGTGAGATCTATATGAACTACGAGACGGATGAAAAAAAAGAAAAGAACATGGCATATGCTGCAGCGGAGAAGCTCCTCGAGATAATATATTTCAAATACCCAAAATCAGATAAGGCTGATGATGCACTCTGGGAAACTGCCAACATCATACGAGAATTCGGTGTTGCTGATGTTCTGAGCGAGAAGGAGTGCTACCGGAAGATTATCAATGAGTATCACGATAGTATATTCGTCGATGAATCGAAAAATCGTCTGAAAAATTTTAAAACCGATGCCATTAAAAGCCGCAGTTAGAGTCCAGGAAAACTTCAGAATCCGGTATAATTATTCTCTATCAGACAACTCTATCAGAAGGAATAGTTGGAAACAACGGTATAAGGAACAGTACCATGAAGCGTACCTTCCTGTTTGGCGTCATTATTTTACTGTCTTGCCACGCCCTCATGGCTCAAACCCCGCAACCTTTTTCGCGCAAAACTGAACCGATGCCGGTTATTACAGCCGACTTTCTAACGTCGTTCGAATTGCAGTACAGTGCACCTGAGGACCTCTACAGGTTTGATATACCCCTTTACGGTACTGCGGCAGTTACCTATGAACAGGATTCACTGCAGAGTGTATTCTCAGTTGAGTTTTACGATACCCTTGCTCCGGGTAATATATACATACAGGGCGGTGCCGATTACTCATACATGAAGATCGGCTACTATAGAGAAAACTGGGGCCTGGGCCGATCGGTAAGTGTGATAAACGAGCTCAATCTGCGCGACACCAGGTATCCGTCCAACATGTTCTACCGAAATTACAGGAGCCCCAACCCGCTTTTTACACTGTCGCTCGGGGATGGTGAATTTGTTTCTCAGGCTGCGGTATCTCTCAGGGAGGATGATATTGAATCTGCGGACGATGCATTGATCGGCCTGCAATTGTTTACCAAAAAGTCTGATGTCACGGTCGGTATCGGTATGATACGGTATGCGGGGTATCCGCCGCCGCTTTTTTTCCTTAAAGCCGGGATTGAGGAGGATAGAAACAGCGCCTGGTTTGAGGCGGGTTGGCACTACAATAAAGGCAGGCCCGACAGGGTCGATCTTGTTATTGGAGCGATGCAGGAGTTTGATAGAGCCTCGGTTGTCGGAGAATTCATCCTTCAGAGCGCGAATCCCCTGCTCTTTCTACAGGAGAATTTCTTTCTCGGAGAACCTCTATCCTTTACCCTCGGAGGATTTATCTACCTGCCTACGTTCAGCTCGGCGCTCAATGTGTATTTTACTGTTGCCTTTGCCGAGAGTGCCTCGCTGGATTTAGGGACCTTTCTCTTTTTCGGAAAAGAGGGGAGTTTTTTTTCGCGGTACAGCGGAGATAATAATAATAATTCCGTGTATCTGCGGCTTCATTTTGCTGTAGCACCACCTGATAAGAAATGACCGTGCAGTGTGAGGGAGTGTGTTATTCGGACGCTTTACATCAGGGTGCTGCCACTGGTGCAAGAGCCGGGATTTGTCCGGTTGAATGGTGTGTACCGATAGAACTTTTCTTAAAAAATTGCTCTTAGGCAGGAAAACTGAAAAAGACAGTTGCGCCCCTGTTGGGCATGCTTTCGATTCTGATTTTGCCGTCATAGAATTTGACAATTTTTTTAACGATGTACAGGCCTGTTCCGGTGCACATTGATTTCTTGCCGCATGTTGTAAAAAATATGGTGAATACCCTGTTGATGATTTCGCCGCTGATACCGATTCCCTCGTCCCGGACTAAATATTCTCCGTTATTAAAGCCGATGAAAATCGTGGATTTTTCTCGGGAAAACTTTATTGCATTGCTGAGAAGCTCTGATAGAATGTGATGCAGATGCTCCCTGTCTGCAAGCGCGGGCGGCATATCCTTCTCCACTTCCACAGAGATGTTTTTTTTATGAAAAAGGTTGCCGAGCGAGTTGATCACATCCCTGCATACCTCCTCAATCTTAACCGGTTCGGCCTTACCCTTTTTTAGTCGTGAAATAAAAACCAGATCATTGATCATTTTTTCCAGGAGGCGCGCATTTTCGGCAATCCTGTCTGAATAATGGCCGATATTGGAGCGTATGTGGACTTTTTTGATTGTGCGCTCCATATACTCGAGCTCCTCCTGTAAAAGAGATGAGAATCCGAGGATGGCGGTAATGGGCGCTTTCATGTAGTGCGACACTGCGTGGGTGAAGCTCTGAAGATCGACGCCTAAATCACCGTTTTCTGGTGAGATTTCAGAGAGTTTTTTTCCAGTGAGACCTTTTTTTTCAGGGAACCTTCTATCCACCTGATTGTCCCCGTCTGCTGTCAGTTATCGAATCGAGTCCTTCCGGGTACGGAAGTATATATTTCACAGGCTGCACTTCGCCGTTTTTTCTGATAACCTTTTCGACGTACTTGCTCTTCAGAATAGAATGTTCGATGAGTATGTCGTTTTCGATTATAGTTCCGAAAATGTAGGTGATACCTTTTATCAAAACGTTGTTGCCGATAACAACCGGTTCTTCACTGCTGCCGGTAATCCTGACGCCGGTTTCTATATGCACATTGGAGCCGATCCTCACGCTCCCCTTGATCACGTTCCCCCTGAGAATAACGCTGTCATCACCGATTTCGACAACCTGGCCGGGAAAGTTGGAAATGCTCACATTCTCGCCGATGGTTACGTTCCTCCCGATCCTGACGATGCCGCGCAGTATAACGTTTCGTTCCACCGTCAGCCCTCTGTTTATTGCAACTCCTTCATCGATGTATGCGCCTTTTCCGATGCGCATGTTAAGAGTGGGGTGACTTTTGTCCATTTCAAGGATTTTGTTGACAACCTCACCCGCGATGAAAAAATCCTCCGGATCATCGATGGTAATAATGTCTTTCAGCTTTTCATATACCATGGCTCTGAATGTGGCACCCATCTTTTTGAGCACGCTCTTCACATTGAACGATACAACGAGATCGCTGTTCTCGACTTTTGAAGAACATACCTTCAGGCCGTCATCGTTATAGATTTTGATGAGGTCGGTAATATATATCTCTCCCTGAACATTGTCGGATTGTATTGTGTCGATAAGTCGTTTCAGATTGCCTGCGGTAAATGCGTACACACCGACGTTGAATTCCCTGATAGCAAGCAGTTCCTCGCGGGTACAGGTCTCTTTCTTCCTGCGGTAGCGTACCGAATAACTGCTTCCGGGGTCCATTGCGAGAATATCACGGTGTTCCTTGATCTCGATTATCTGATCGCCGTTCTGTTTGGATTTGACAATCCTTCCGTAGTAGTTTTCGGAGATGTCACCCTTGAAAAAACCTGTCATAACGATCATATCACAGCCGCAGTTCTTAAAATCCTTTTTAAGATCCGCCACCGTCGATTCTGTAAGAAGGCCCATGTCTCCGGGAAACACGTACACCACACCGTCGAAGCTGCTGAGTCCCTTATATGAAAGGGCCGTCCGCACTGCATCTCCGGTGCCTTTTTGTTCAGACTGCAGCACAAATGCCCTGTTTTTCTTTTTCCCGAGCGCCCTGGATACATCGATTGCTTTTTTTCCGACAACGATAATCTGGTTTGAAGACGAAAGGCCCTTTTGCGCGGCTTCGCTGACTCTCCAGACGGAAGGTTTCCCCCAGATCTCATGAAGCATCTTCGATTTTTCCGACTTGATCCTCTTTCCATGCCCGGCAGCAAGTATTATTGACACCTCGTTAGAAGTTCGATCAAGGGGAGAGCTGAGATTTTCAAGAAAAGTCTTGATGTCTTCTGCTGAGTCCAACACGTCTGTTTTCCCCGAATTGTTGCCCAATTATGAATATCCCTGTTTAAAAATTTTACTATTGAAAGTCTGTCTGCCTATATTATAACCATGGAAGTCGTATTTGCAAGACTCTGTTGCAAGGCGCACATAAAGTATATTTGAATCTGGTATAGGGTGATGGGCATATATCAGTTAAGCGGTTCGCCTCACTATATTATCGACGGGTATAATGTAATTCTCCATAAAAGCTATGCTCACAGGAAAGAGGAAATAGGCGCTTCTCGAGAACGGTTTTTAACGCTCCTTGCAGCATATCGAATGAAGCGGAGGGTAAGAATGACCGTTGTATGGGATGGCAGCGGGTCGGCGTTATCCCGCGTGGCGAATGAAAAAGGTGTGCAGTGTATTTACACTGCGCCCGGTGTAACCGCTGATGAAAAGATCGTGCATACGGTCGAGAGGATGCGAAATAAACAGGAGGTTACTGTGGTGTCGGATGACCGGCGGCACATAACCGGTTCTGTACGTAACCTCGGGGCTCAGGTAATGGGCGTGGATCAGTTTTTAAGCCTTGTAGGGGGAATGAAAAGGCACCGAGAGGCACCGGGGACGAAAAGAGTCGAGCGAGAAGTGCAATCGGTCAAGAAAGCGGCCGATGACCTGTCGGTGGATGAGTGGCTGACACTTTTTAAGGCAAAGGAGCGGAAAGAGTGAGCGGGAGAAAGGTTGATCTGTCTGTACGGGGGACACGTGATTTTTATCCGGAGCAGTATGCCAGAATGCGGCATATATTCGACGTATGGCGAAAAACAGCAGTTTCCTATGGTTTCGAAGAGTTCGATGCGCCTGTTTTGGAAACGCTCGAGCTGTACAGAATCAAATCGGGCGATGAGATCGTTGAGCAGCTCTACAGCTTCACCGATAAAGGAGGGCGCCTTCTCGCGTTGCGACCCGAGCTCACACCCACACTGGCACGAATGGTGGCAAAGGTTCAAAATCAGGTCGCCAAGCCGATTAAATGGTTTTCTATCCCGCGCTGCCTCCGATATGAAAAACCGCAGAAGGGGCGACTGCGTGAATTTTTTCAGCTCAATGTGGATATTATCGGCGAAAAGAGCGAGACTGCAGATGCGGAGGTGATAGCCGTCGCAGTCGATTCGCTCGTGAACCTCGGGTTAACGTCCGAGGATTTTATCGTCAAAATTAACAGCCGGGATTTCGTTTCAGATTTTTTCAGCCGTGCCGGTATCGATACAACCCGTGAGAAGGCACTGTACAAGATAATAGATAATTCTTCGAAGGTGGAACAACGTGCTACGGAAGAAGCCCTGCAGGGGCTTTCTCTAACCTCAGAACAGCTCAATGCGGTGCGCCGCTACCTCGATATAGGTAGCGTCGTTGACCTTGCCGGTTTCACCGAAGAGAATAGCGGCAGGAATGCGCTGGTCAGGCTCTTCGAATTGCTTGATGCGTCTGATCTTTCTCCGTACTGTGAGTTCGATGCCACTATTGTCCGAGGGCTTGATTACTACACTGGAATCGTATTCGAGATATTTGACAGAAGCGAAAGGATGCGTTCGATATGCGGCGGTGGCAGATACAACAACCTGCTTGCCGAGTTTTCGGGTGACCAAATCCCCGCCTGCGGATTCGGTATGGGGGATGTGGTGCTGGGCGAGATCCTGCAGAGCAAGGGACTTTTCAAAGAGTATTCGAAGAATATCGATTTTTTTCTCGTGCGGGTTGCCGATGCCCAGCTCAAGCTCCTTCTGAAAACAGCGCGAATACTCAGACAGCAGGGCAATCGTGTGGAATACGTGTACAGCTACATGCCGGTGAAAAAGCAGATGGCGAGAGCGTCGAAACTCAATGCGAAAAAGGTACTCATTTTCGGAGAGGAGGAGGTCCGGGAGGGGATGCTCGTTGAAAAAGACCTCGAAACCGGTATTGAGAGGAAGGTCGAAATCCCAACAATAAAACCGTAAAAGGTGGTAATACCTGATTCGTTTCGGATGCGAGATGTAAGATTTCCTTGCAGGTGCATAAAGATTGAGCCCCCAGGGTTGTTGCAGTGGAAAAGCAGAAAAAAATAGTATGGGTCGTATCGGACGGGACCGGACGCACCGCATTGCAGGTGATAAAAGCCGCATCCTACCAGTTTACAGGCCTTGATGTCGATTATCGGATTGTAGACAATGTTACGACAAAAGAGCAGATATTCGACCTGATGGAAGCGGTGAAACAAAAATCGGGCATGCTCGTATACACCATTGTTTCAAAGTCCAACAGGCGCCTTCTAAACAGGCTCGCCGTTGAAAACCACATTCTGACCGTCGACCTCTTCGGTCCCCTAATTTCAACCCTTCAAAAGTTTTTAGAGCAGGTTCCGGTCGAAGTGCCGGGTCTCAGTTACAAAATGAACAGGGATTATTTCAGAATGGTCGAAGCGGTTGACTTTACGATCAAGCATGACGACGGGAGGAATATTGAAAGCGTGAACAGGGCTGATATTGTTCTTGTGGGCCCTTCACGTGTCGGAAAAACGCCGCTTGCGGTGTACCTCGGCTACATGGGCTGGAAGGCCGCGAATATCCCTGTTATACAGGGTCACAGCCTTCCCGACCTGCTCGACCAGGTACCGTTCAAGGTATTCTGCCTTGTCATCGAGCCGGGCCTTTTGCAGAAGAGGCGTATCGACCGAATACAGAAGCTCGGTGATCCGGAAATCGCCGGATACACCGATTTGAAAAGCATCAGCCATGAGATCGAGTTCTGCAGGGTGCTCTCAGACGACGGAAAAAAATGGCCGCTCATCGATATGAGCTACCGAACCGTCGAGGATGTGGCAAAGGACATTATACAGCTCGTGTCGATATAGAATCGACGCTTTATACTCTTTTGCAGCCTGTGAATCATTTGTAACCGGCACTCTACCTTCAATATTCGTTCATCATGTTCCGCAGTTCGTCCAGAATCATATTAAACGCACCCTCGGACAGGCAGTTGTACCTCGTTGTCCGTATCTCATAACCGCCTCTTTCAAAACATTCAACGGGCGGGATGTAGCCGAAGTAGCCGTTTGCAAGTGAAACCGGGATAACCGTGTGCCCCGCGATTGCCCCCTTAAGTGCAGCTCCCATCTCCGCAAATGGTTCGCCGGGGATTGCGCAGATGCGTATATTGCCGAGTGCAACAACCTGCAGGGGCACATCATACTGTGCTGGTCTGCAGCCTGCATACTGCACGAGCTCTTCAGCAAAAAGCCTTTGCAGGGCCGGGTTTTCAGACACGAGGTCCTCGGCTGTGAGGTCCTGCTGTTGTTCGGGGTTTGAGTACGATTTGTTTCCAGTTGGCTCTTTTGTTTTTTCTCCTGCAGATTGTGTTACAATGTCCGGGCTTTTAAGTAACTTCGAACAAGTTATCTTTGATACTCGGTCCCGGGGGGATGTATCCCGCCAGGGACTTTCCCCGGTAGGACTTACACTACTTTTAAGCAGCGCTCGGGCTCTTCTCAGCTCCTCATCCGACACATGACGGGAAGGGATGTGTATCCATTTATTAATGAATCCGAGTGTGTCGATTTCTATCTGTGCAGAGTTTTTCAAAGCGTTGATTACGGCGCTGCCGTATGCATGTCCTATACGTTTCGTTTCATCGTAGCCGGTCTGGCTGCCGGGAGCATCAAAATTGAAATGATTGATATTTCCGGCTGGAGCGATAAACGGGAGAAGGATTATTTCATCGCCAAGGGTTTGTTGAATGTACCGTTCTGCCTGTCCCGGCCAGTCTGCGGATATAAACCGCCCACCGACGGTATCCGTATGATTTGAAACAGTGGCAATAATTGCAGATAGTCTCGATGAGTCGGTGTAAAATGAAACAGCAGTGACCTCGGGGTCGACAATACCCTCAGGCTGCACCCTCCTGGTGTACAGCTTTGGTGGGTTTGTCATCACGGTCCCGTCGTCGAGCACCCACCTGCGGTTGAAAGAGAGCCCTCTGGTACGAATTTTCCCGGCTTGCAGGCTGCAGGGAGTAAAAGTGGGAAGTTCTCGTACCCCGCTTATGATTTTATCAAAAAGCTCATCACAATATCTCTGCTCCTTTTTGGCGCCGAAAAAATCAGTGAGGGCGGGAGCAGTGTGTGTATGAGAGGTCGTAACTAAAATGTTGTCCATATCGAAGGAAGACGAGCAGGCTATTTCCTGCTTCAGCTTTTCTGCATCATCGGCTGTTACAAGGCAGGTATCTATCTGCACGAAGAGGAGCTTCTTTTCCCCCATTTCGAGCGCAATGAGCCTGCAGTAGAGCCGGTCCAGCACACCTTCAGACCGTCTGTCATTGAAGTAGCCGAGCAGGGAGACCTGGTAATCGGGGGTTATGTCGATCTTACCTGTTGCGATTTGCAAATTGTTATTCTTCTCTGTCTTCATGCGTCTTTAATATTTCTCTGTGCATGCCTGTATTATATACGAAGAACAGTTCTTTAACAATGTCTTGATTGCAAAGTAGATGGAGCGTATCGTATTTTTATATCTTATAATCCGGATTTTTTTCTGTGAAGCAGACGGTGGGAACAGAGGCGCCGGAAGGAGGGAAAGGATGTTGATAAAAAAGAACGACTTTGAATCGGATATACACTGGTATGATATCACCGATAGAGAGCTCTACATGACGAGACGGAAATTCATCAAAGGGCTTGGAAAGACATCGGTTCTTGCCGCCCTGGCGCTGGTTTCTCCCCCGTTTCTATCGACAACGTTCGCCCGTGAGAAGTCGATCAAGCTGAAAAACATCAAGAAGAGCCCGTACAGCACCGACGAATCACCGAGCAGATAATTGGAAAGTATGGCCGAAAGCCGTCCGTGATGTTCAACGGATACGGCGAGTACGTCGCCGAACTGTACAGCGGCATCCATTAGGGCTCTATGCGCTATTCTCTGTCTGTGTGCACTTTATGATCTATATCGGGATCGATTATTTTTTCAAGGTGGGTTAGATTGTCCATGAGGCTTTTAAAAACCCCTCCGTCATCGTCGGATTTGGGGTGTTTCTCATACTCGTTCTTCTGGGTGTAATCTCCTTCAGGTCGGTGATGCGCCGAATGGCCACGAAGCGGTGGAAGACGATTCACCGCCTGGTGTATGTGGTCGGTATCGGCGGTGTTGTTCACTATCTGCTCAAGGTGAAAGTCATACCCGAAATGCGATGTATTGATATCCGGCAACATAGGTGGCTCACTCTATTGGCAAATAAGTATGATGTATCCATCGTAAGATGTATCCATCGCAAGATGTATCCATCGCAAGATGTATCCATCGCAAGATGTCTCCATCGTAAGATGTATCCATCGTAAGATGTATCCATCGTAAGATGTATCCATCGTAAGATGTCCCTATAATTCCGGAGTTTTCACCCGAGGACGGGGATAAGCCTGCAGGCATTGTCATAATACAGCTTCTTCAGCACACCGTCGGGCAGCCCGAGCCCGTATATCATCCACCTGCTTCTCCCCCACACACCGACGTAATCGGGATGATCGAAGTATTCATCCCGGGTTTCAAGAAACCTGAAGTATGTCCGGTATATGTCCGCCCGGAGGGGCATGTCCGTACCGAACAGAACCCTGTCCTGGTATTTCAGCAGAAACTCCCGCGCCGTGTACGGCTGGCGCCCAAGCTCATCGATGCGGGCGGATATATCGATACAGGCATTCGGGTGCTCGTCGAGAAACGATGAGACGTAATCGAGGTTTTCCGGATAATTCGCAACGTGGGCGCAGATGAATGTGGTATTCGGGTGTCGCGAGATCATCCTGTCCCGCTGTTCGAGAAGCTGTTCTTTCGAAACCCCGCAGCCGTAGAAGCTCCAGTCAGGCGCCCGCTTGAGGGTGGCGAAATGCTCGTTTCTTTCATCAGTTGGCAGAAAGAAAGCTGCCGGGTCCGAGGTGTGAATGAGAACCGGCACACCCAGGTCGCCTGCGCACTCCCATACCGGGTCGAGCCTCGTATCGTCTACCGGAATGAGTCTGCCGCGTTCATCCCTGTACCTGAGTCCGAGCTCCTTGGTTATCTTGAGCCCGGAAGCACCGATCTTCACATCATCCGACAGGTGAGCAGCTGCCCTGTTTGCGAATCCACTGTCCTTGATGAGAACCCCGTCCTGGCAGGACGCGAAATCGGACATGGTGAAGCAGGCGAACCGACGCGGATACTTTTTCACGTACCTGTCGATGAAGGCGTCAAGGTCACGCATGTGGTAGGTGTACCCCGAATCCACGAACTGAAACTGCGTGTTCCCGGTGACGTTGATGAATGTCTGCAGGCCGACTGCATCCATGATCCGTACCAGGTCATCCGGGTCCTTTTCCTCGAAAAGGTGGTTGTGCACATCGATAACCGGGTACTTCGCCCGTTCGGGTATGTGCTCCCCGCGCCTCAGCATTATTTCCGGCTGGACATTTTCGGGGAGAGGGCTTGAAGATTGGCGTTTCATACAGAAAATCCTCCCCTATGGCAGTACCGCCCTGATCCCCGTAACCTCGCAGAAATCGACGAGCACCGGCAACAGGTCCTGACCGTAGCCGAGACATGCGTACTCGTTTGTCCACTGCTGTATCATTTCATCGATGTCGCAGTGGGCGGTAACGAAGCCGTGCGGCCAGAAGGGAACACCGCACTCGTTGAGGCGCTGTTCGACCGTATCTGCAGGCGGTTCGAAAATCGATGCCGGCGTGACGACCATCCTGAACTCGCCGTCTACCCGTCCCAGACGGGCGAGCACTCCCTCCCCGACCTTGCATATAAGCCGAACCGAAAGGCCCCCTGCTGCTCCCTCGGTGGGAATACCATGAACGGCGAACCCGGCAGGCCCGAGTTTCCCCGCTAATGAGGGCGGGCAGGCGCCGTCGCCTATTATCTTTATCTCCCTCGTTTTCTTGTCGATGTGCTGGAGGTCCCCGTAGTACACGCGCTCACTGCTCAGTTTGGTGAGAAGCAGTGTGGTAAGCGCCGTGTTGAAGTCTCCGAGCGTCGATGTGCCGTGCCCGTCTTCGAGCATCATCGACTGCGCGAAGCAGGTTGCAGAGTAGTCGTCGCCGAGCCCTGGAAACGACTGTATGGTGTAGAAATCAAAGCCTTCCTTCTCGACGATTTTCTTGAGCGCGGAATAGAGCCTGATCGAACGTTCGTTCTGCGCGCTTTTCTCGGGAGCTGTGCCGAAGAGTTTTTTAAACCGGGAACCAAGCGCATCTATCTCATCCCGGGGTATCTCTTCTGCGGTTTTTATGAGCTCGGCCGTGTCGCGGCTGTCTATATCGATTCCGAACATTTTCATCCATTGAGAGGGGTCCGCGACGCCGCAGGTCTGGCCCATGCCGCGGCCTCCGAAGGCGCCGATAGTGGACATATTGAGAAAGGTTTTCAGATGGCAGGCTTTCGCGTAGCTTGTTATTCTCCCGACATCCTTTTCATCATCGAGGCTGCCGTACACGAACCGGTGTGAAATTCCCACCTCTAACAAAGCGCCGTGCATCACGAGCCCGCCGACGGGGCGCCATCCCTGAGAACCCGGATGTGTCCAGATGAGCACACCCTTTCCGGAAAAGGAAAAATCACGAATCGCAGCGATGAGATGTGACGCCCATACCCAGGTCCCGGTGAAGAGTATTACGAGATCGATATCCTCGCGATCCTTCATCTTCTTGAACGCCTCCCGAGCCTCGGCCTTCGTCGCGATTACAGTATCATGTTCCACGAGCCGTATGCCCTGCTTTCGAAGCGTTTCTTCCGACTTCGCGATGAGCGCGTCATCGATGAACACGTTTCCCATGGGGTCCTTGAGGCCATCCTTGTGCGTACCGTATACGATAAAACCGGCAATCGGTTCAATCATGTGCTCTTCTCCTCTCGTTTTTAATTTGAAATATAATGCCATCGTCAAGAGGCATTATCCGGACGCGAAACGTCCGGATACAATCTCCCTATATCCGTATATTTCTCAGCCTCGGGTACAGCTGTCTGTAGGTTTCAAAGCGCCTGCTGTAGACTTCGGCATGTTCCGGATTGGGGTTTGCGATACCTTTTGTTTTCACCCATCTTTTGACGATCGATTCAACCGGCTCTCCGGTGACTGCGCTGCAGGCGAACATGGCGCATGCAAAACCCACCGCTTCGGTTACCTGTACCGTGGTGATGGGCTTGTTCAGCACGTCCGCCTTGAGCTGTGTCCACCTTGCGCTCTTCGCGCCCCCGCCGATGGCACGAAGCTCGTCTATTCCGATACCGGATTTACTCAGAATATCCAGGTTAAGACGCATCTCGAAGGCAACCCCCTCGAGAAGTCCCCGAAGAATTTCCTCGCGGGATGTCGAAAGGTGAAGGCCAAGTATGACGCCCGAGGCGTCGGAGTCGAAGTAGGGCGTTCCCGTTGGTGTGAAGTAGGGCAAAACGAGCACGCTCGACGGGTTTTCGGGCATTTTTCGGAGGATGATTTCATAGGCGTTTTCACCTGTCTTTTTTGACTCGATGAGCTCCGGTTTGCCGAGCTCGTCCCTGAACCACTTGAGGATGTTTCCGCCCGTGAGGCTGAATGCGACGGTGGTGTACATTCCCTGCAGGGTATAGTCGTAGGTGCAGATGTTCGATTTGAAAAGTTCTTCACTGAGTATCGGCTCGTCAAAGGCGGGTGTGATGCACTCCGAGGTGCCGGTCGCGTACATGGCCATACCGCCCGTCGTGACACCCGCACCGAGCGCGCCCATGGGCTGGTCATGGCCGCCCGTTACCATGACAACGCCAGCTTTGAAGCCTAGGCTTCTTGCTGTAGAGGGGTTCAGGGCACCGACGACCGTACCTGATGGCACGGGGCACGCGAGCCTGGATTGATCGATTCCCACGTTGTCGAGGATTTCATCGATCCAGTTATGCGTCTTGATATTGAACATCATGGTCCTTCCTGCTAACGACAGCGCTATACGCGGCTCGAGTCCCAGGCAGTGCTGGATGAAATCCTCGAAGCAGAGGAACTTCACACTTTTTTGAAATGTATCGTGCCGGTTTTCCCTGAGCCAGAGCAGCTTGAACAGGGAAAACATCGGGTGTGCGGTATGCCCGGTAAGCCGGTACAGCCGCTCTATACCAAACTCACTGCTCCATGTCTTCGTAATGCCTGCGGCGCGCTTATCGAAGGTTATCATCGCGTTGCTGAGAATCTCTCCGTTATTCCCGATTGGAGTAAATGCCTCTCCCTGGCTTGATATCGCCATTGCGCGTACGGGATCATCATTGCATGCTGCATTCGCCTCCCTGATCACGGCAAAACAGGAATCACGAACCTCGGCCGAGTCGAGCTCCGCCCACCCCTCTCTGGGGATGAGGGTGGCATACTCGCGGTAGGCGTGCACAATCTGAACACCTGCATCATTGAAAACAATCGCCCTGCATCCGGTCTGCCCGACATCAATACCCATGTAGCTCATAGCTTGCTCTCCTAATCGGCGGTATCATCACTCTATATGTATACGACCCTTGCCCCCATCAAATATCTTATACTTTCTAATAAACTCGGCCATCCCCTTTACGTCTAACTGGCCCAACGTTCCACCCCTGTGGAGAACGGTCGATCCCGCGTTGGCTTCGCCCAGGATCGCGCAGAGCTCGATGGGAAACTTCTTCATATAAAAATATATAAAGGCAGCCTGAAAGGAATCGCCCGCGCCTACGGTGTCGAGCACTTCGTGACGGACCGGAAATGCGTCGAACCGGTAGCGCTTCTCCCGGTGACGCAGCACCACACCTTTTTCACCGAGCTTGATCACGACGGTCGTGCTCCGGGGGCTGATCTTCATGAGCGATTCATCGGCATCTGCGGTTTTTGTTAGATGGCGTGCCTCGTTCTCGTTCAGGAACACGATATCGGTATGCGGATAGATCCTGTTTTTCAGCGTTTCGAGTGCCTTCTCGTCCGTCCATCCGTCACCGGCATTCGCGTCATATGCTGTAGCAACACCGTTTTTTTCGGCGTATCTGAACACGTACCCGATCTCCTCACGCAGTCTTTTGAGAATGAAGTAGTTGCAGGAATAAACGATGCCGGACTGCTGCACGTAGTTTTCGAAATCAAGCGAATGTATGGAAAGGTCGGTCGACGTGCCGGGAAAGGTTGCAACCTGACGCGGGCTGTTTTCCGTTTCACCGGTAAATATCAGGGTGAACGGACTTTTTTTTCCGGGCAGCAGTTTGATCCCCTCCCGTTCGACACCGTGGCGGACGATGTCGTCGTACAGTCTTTTTCCCTCTTCATCATCTCCGAGATGGGTCAGAAGATACACCCGTGCGCCGAGTTTTCCGAGCCCACAGGCAACGTAACCACCTGCTCCTGCTATATTCTTCGTAAAATCCGAGATGAGCACTTCGGTCCCCGCCTCGAGCGGGGGAGAGGTGTAGATATAATCGTAGTTGAGATCGGCGATGATCGTTACGACTGGTTGCGGTGTTGTGTCGTGTTCGAGCTCGTGGAGAATCAATTCATTGATCTGCTTCATCTATCTCTCTGCGATGATCTTGAAATTGCCCGTTTTACGCCAGGTTGCAAAATCATATATTTTAACTCCCTCTACCACCCGGTGTATAACACCGGATTCGCTCGGTGAATCGGGCTTGAATCCGAGTGCAATCGATTTGAAAAGGCCGAGAAGCTGGCCCGCAATAATGTATACCGGCGGCATGTAGTCGTCTGCGGGCTGTGAGTCTCCTTCCGGGTCGCATTCGACAATTAAATCAGAAACCCGGTCAAGCATGTCGTTTTTCTTTCTGCACACAACAAGAACCGCCCGCCCGAGCCTCTTTTCACGTATTTCGCCAAGGAGGTCTTCCTCGTATTTCTGCACGTACCGGTTTCCGGAGACAAACGCGACGACGAGAGTTTCTTCGTCGATCACCGCTTCGGGCCCGTGACGCAGTCCTAAAAAGGTGTCGTATGCGCACATTACCCGGCCGGATGTAAGCTCCTGCAGCTTCAGGTGCGATTCGACTGCTGTTCCGAAATGGCTGCCGTCACCGAGAAACACTGCCCTTTTAAAATCAAGCCGGCTCGCTTCGTAGAATATGTCGGCACGGGAAAGCATCTTTTGTCCAATGCTGACGAGCCGGTCGACCCTCATGCCTGCATCATCAAAGTTTTGAAAATCTGCCAGAAGCTGTGCTGCAATGACCATGTTCGAAAACGAGGCGGTCATCGCGAGCCCCCTGTCGTTTGTGGCCTGGTCCAAACAGAGCAAAAAGCTCTTTTTCAATTTCCCGGAGGTCTGTGAAAGTGCGCCTTTGTGATTACAGGTGACGATGAAATTGTAGCTGCCTTCGGCAATATGCACTGCCCCAAGGCTTTCCGGGCTGTTTCCGGAGCGTGCAAAGGATATCAAAAGCCTGGGTTTTTTGACCATGACCTCCTCCGGATTGGTGACGATCTTTGTAGTAGAAAAGGTATTTACCGGCAGATTCAGACGCTTTCTGAAAAGCCCCTCCACACAGTACCCGATAAACTCCGATGTCCCTGCGCCGGTAAGAATGATTGATGGATTATTCTGTTCGATGAAATCCTTCATAAAGCTTTTAATATCGGCATGGGATTTCTTGAATCCTTCATAGGTGTCGTGCCAGAGGCCGACCTGAGAATAAATTTCTGGGGCGGTATACTCTACTCCCTTTTCTTTTCGCGCATCTTCCGGCATGCCAAGCAGTTTTGTAAGTTCGGTATCCATTGAGGACTCCATTCTACATATTATGGTTTTATTATCCGGTACGCTGAATCAACTGGCGACAGCTCCGTTAAATAGTCGGTGTTGTTTATGAGAAACTGAACGGCGCCTAGTATGCAGGAGTCGTTTCGAAGATCGGAAACCTCAAGGAGAGGCATGATTAGAACCTTGTTCTTGATTTCATTTTCGATGAATTCAAGAAGAAAGCTTCCTGCATTGGAAAAGCCACCGCCGAAAATAACAAGCTCGGGATTGATCATATTGATCATATTGCTGAGAGCCATATTGAAATAGGTAAATGAGTCGGACAGTATCGTGTATGCTACCGGGTCTTTCTGCATGGCCGCCTGAAAAACCGTTTTCGATGTAATATTTCCAATGTTACCCCCTGCAATTTCGGAAATCTTCGTATGGTTATGCTTTATGACCGCTTCCCTGCCTCTCGCCTGCAGGGCCTTGCCGGATATCTTCTTTTCGAGTGCGCCGAACTCGTAAGGAACGATAGAGCCGCTTTTAAACTCATCCGGGTTGGAGTAGAAATAGCCGATTTCTCCTGCTGATTTGTTTGGTCCCGAGTAGACTGTGCCGTTTATCATAATGGCGCTTCCCAGGCCGTACGCGAAATCGATGTACAGTACATTTTTATGATTCTTTGCCTTTCCGGCCACCTTTTCACCGAGCAGGGACAATTTCGTTGAATGTTCTATCAAGATATCACAGTTGAAAAGTTTCTGAAAGTAGCGAGTGATGTCCTCCGGGTCATTCTTTTCGTTTCCGGGATACCAGCGCAACTCGTTGCCCTCTCCCACATAGACCCCGGGCGCGATACATATCATCTTCAGAATTTTTTCAGGAACGGTGCCTTCAGAATCGAGTATATTTCCAATGCACGTATGCAGAAGTTCGAGCCGTTCACCAAAGGTCGCTTCTCCCGGAAACTCACCCCCTGTTTTCTGGAGGATTGTTCCCTTTAAATCGGCAAGAGCTATCCTGTAGCTCGCCCTTCCCATTTCGAAGGCGAGAAAATATCTTGCCATCCGGTTGAAATGGATCAATATCGGTTTGCGTCCACCCTTCGATTGTCCGACTCCCATTTCTGATATAATGCTTCTTTTCAAAAGCTCCTCTATAAGGCTGCTGACAGTCGGTTTTGAAATATAGGTATGTCTTACGAGGTCCGCCCGTGAAAGCGGGTCGTGCTGGATGATCGTGCCTAAAATAAGGCGCAGGTTGTTGGTTTTAACACTGGCCTGAGACTGTTTGGTAAGCTGGTGATATTTCATTGTTCTCGATCCCGGAAGTGTTTCTGAGTTGATTGTAAAGTTTATTAACTTTCTTGTCAATAATTTATTGTATTTTAGTATAAAGTACAGTTCTGACGCACGTATAGATAATTTAATTCATATTAATGAATTATGAGTAGGAATAAATATTTTTTTTCGCAAAATAAAGGTAGACGGTAAAACGACCTTTTATTAATATAGTGTGGGGAGTTTT